>Ga0207667_10002307_pt1 | contig 23927 bp, 19 predicted proteins | sample KBSCornC52_FD_184301 | JGI IMG/M metagenome (GOLD analysis project Ga0207667, IMG submission 184301) | Corn rhizosphere microbial communities from Kellogg Biological Station, Michigan, USA - KBS Corn C5-2 (SPAdes) (version 2) | ecosystem: Host-associated > Plants > Roots > Rhizosphere > Soil ...
CCTCACGAGGTTTACGTCCTACCTGCAGACGGCGGCGACTCACCGCGCAAGGTGACCAATAGCGCAAGCGCGAGTTTCTTCCATGCCTGGGTCCCTGACAGTCAGACGATAGCATTTACCCGCGGGAGTGCAGGGAAAGCTGACATCTTTACCATTCCGTTGACAGGAGGTGCCGAGACTCGCCTGACGAGCGACACGGTCAACGACGGGCCCGACTACACTCCAGACGGCAAGCTGATCTACTTCGATTCATCACGCTCAGGAACGACGCAGATCTGGCGCATGAAGGCCGACGGGACCGCGGCCGAGCAGATTACCGATGATGGCAATCTCAACTCTTCCCCGCATGTGTCGCCCGACGGCAAGACGGTTGCATTTCTGAGCCAACCGCCAAACAGCGATCAAAACGTCATCACTGATGCGGCTCTCAAAGTGATGAGTCTCGGCGACGGGATGATCCGGCCAGTCGTCGAAATGCAAGGCAATCGCGGCAGCTTCTCAATGTATGGCTGGGGGGATGCGACTCACCTGGCCTTTGTGAGCTATCACTGGCTTCCTGCGATGAGCGAAGCGTCCGTTACAGGTACCGCACGAGCGGCGATTACCGGTGTCTCCCATATCGCCCTGTATGCCGCGGACCCGGTCAGGAGCGAGCAGTTCTATGTTCATGACCTGGGCGCGACGAAAGGAACCGACCCTGAGAACGCCCGGGGGGCTCGCTACTACTTCGCCCCCACGCAGTTCGTCGAGGTCCTCCCGCTGCCAACCGGTCCGGCCTCGATCAACCGGCTCGATCACGTTGCATTTACGACATCAGACCTGGGACGACTGCGCAGCTATCTGGCAGAGAAGCGGATCACCGTGCCGAAACGCACGGAGCGCGGCAGCGATGGCAGCGAATGGCTCGACGTACTCGATCCCGAAGGCAACAAGATCGAGTTCGTCCAGGCGCCGACGCACTTGCCGGATATCCCGGTGAATCCCCTCTCCACTCACATTATTCACGTGGGCTTCATCGTGCACGACCGTGCACGCGAGGACGGGCTGTTTCGCTCCGTGTTGGGCTTTAAACCATACTGGTTCGGGGGCATGAAGGACGATGTACCCACCTGGGTTTCACAGCAAGTGCCGGATGGGACCGATTGGCTGGAGTACATGATCGTGGGTACTCCAGAAACCCGTGGCATACCCCCGAACATGACCGCCGCCAACCTGGGGGTGTTGGACCACTTCTCCCTGGGCGTCCACAGCGCGGCAGACGCTTATACTCTGCTGTGGAATGGCGATCGCCTGACCGGGCAAACCAACAGTCCGAAAATAGGCCGCGATGCGAAGTGGCAGCTCAACCTGCTCGATCCTGACGGAACGCGCGCTGAGATCATGGAGCTGCACGCCATCGGCAAACCTTGCTGCTCGGCTTTCACGGCGGCAGATCCCCAGGACTAGCCGCGTCTATCGCGCAGGACCTCGCGGGCGGCGTTGCGCGCGGCGACGCCACCGACTCTGCCTGCAGCGCTTGCTGGCGCGCCTCAGGCGGGGGCGTAGGGGCGGGCATTTCCGAGTGGGACGTCCCGGCCGTTCCCCGGGGAATAAATCGGCTGCCCCGAGAATCAATTTCCCATGACGGTCACAGCCGGGCCAACAGGTCGGCCCTAGGGGAACAAGATGTCTCGATCAGTGCTCAGGCACGCGCTTGCGTGCGCCAGTTTGACCCTCGTCTTCGGGATGTCGGCTCGTGCCGCCGACAACCCGGTGATTGAGTGGAATCAAACCTTGCTGAAAATCGTCCGAACAAAAGGGGCGCAGCCGGCAACGATTCACCCGACACGAAGCTTTGCGATCCTGCATGCCGCGGTTTATGACGCAGTGAGCTCGATCGAGGGTGAGCATAGACCCTACAGAATCCGCATTGAAGGTGTGTCCCGGCACGCCTCGCAGGAAGCGGCGGCTGACCAGGCCGCGCACGATGTGCTGACGAGCCTCTATCCCGCCTTTCAGGCGTCGTTGGACACCCAGCTCGAACAAGATTTGGCGGGAATCGCCGATGACGCCGACAAAGCCGCGGGTGTGGATATCGGCCGCGCTGTAGCGGCCGCACTCCTTGCGCTGCGCGCGGATGACGGGTCGGCAGTGACTCCTCCAGCGTTTGTTTTCACCAACACACCCGGTCGCTATCAATCCACGCCGCCCAACTTTCCGCCGCAACCTTCGTTTACGCAGTGGCCGAAGGTCCGCACGTTCGTGTTGAACAGTGCCAATGAGTTTCGGCCCGGACCGCCACCGGCATTGGCCAGCCGCGAATATGCGAACGTCTTCAATGAATTGAAAGCTGTGGGTATCGCCGGAAGCACGGCTGCTACTGCAGATCAAGCCGTGACGGGAAAGTTCTGGAATGGGGCGATCCAGAACTACTGGAACGAGATTGCACAGAGCGCCGCGCAGACGAAAGGGTTGAATACAGCCCAGAGCGCGCGTCTGTTCGCGCTGCTCAACCTGACGTTTGCCGATAGCGCAATTGCCTTCTATGACGCCAAATATACTTATAACTTCTGGCGTCCGGTAACGGCAATCCGGTCTGCTGATACGGATGGTAATCCCGCTACGGCGGTCGATCCGAACTGGCTACCGGAGGTGACCAACTCTCCCACGGATCCTGCCTACCCGGGCGCACATGCCGTGATCAGTGCTGCTGCGGCTTTCATCCTGGAGGAGTTTTTCAAGACGAAGCACTTGCAACTCGCCGTCACTTCGGAATCTCTACCCGGCGTGACGCGTAATTTCGACAGCTTGGACGATGTCGAGAAAGAGGCTTCGTTGAGTCGGGTCTATGCGGGTGTTCATTTCCGCTCCGATGAGGATGCTGGTGAGGTACTCGGACGCCGGGTTGCCGACTTCGTGAGTGACCATGCGCTGAGACGGGAGCATGACGATCGCGATGATCACTATGATCGTGATGATCACGATTGATCCAGCTTCGCCAACCGGAAGAGGGCGCCGCGTGGCGCCCTCTCAGGCTGCGTGCGCCTGCTGAGCTCAAGATGATGGTGAGCGGCGACGGGGCGTCAGTGCGCCGTCAGCTCCAGTTCGATCTGCCGCACGAGCAGCGGGGTCGCCGCGTGTATGAAGAAGTGATCTCCCTCGAACAGGAGGGAGCTGAAGGGTCCCTTCGTGATGCTCCTCCAGGCGGAAATATCCTCCGAGCTCACTTCGGTGTCCGCAATTGCGCCATAGGCGCTCACAGGGCAACTGAGCACAGGAGAAGACCGATGCTGGTAGGTTTCGTTCATGCAAAAGTCCGCGCGCAGCAGCGGTAGCATGAGACTCATCAACTCGCTATTGGCGAGGATATCGGGCGGCGTGCCATTCAGGCGACGCAATTCGGCAATGAACTCCTCCTCGGGCAGGTTGTGCACGAGCTTCGAGGATCTCTTGCAATTCGGGGCGCTGTGACCGGCCACGAAGAGCCTGCGTGGTTGGAGACCCGCCCGCGTGTATAGCTGTCGCGCGAGCTCGTAGCCGATCAACGCCCCCAGGCTATGCCCAAATATTGCAAACGGCTTGTTGAGCTCCGGTAGCAGCGCGGGCACCAGGTTATCGATGAGCGGCCCCATCGCACAGAAGGGCTCTTCGTCGCGGCGGCTGCCGTGCCCGGGCAACTCGACCGCCATTACTTCCAGGCTCGGCGCCAACAGGTTGATCCACTCTCGAAAGATCGCGGCCGAGGCGCCCGCGTAAGCGAAGCAGAACAGTCGCATTGGGGCGTCCGTCCGCTTTCCGTTCCGTATATACCACGAGGTCATCGATACCGTTCATCCCTGGTCCGCACGAGCCGCGCTATTCTAACTTCCTGGCGCCAGGATCGCATCCGGCTTCCACCGCAGTCGACCGGGACCTAAAATGCGTAGACGTTGAACGATCGTGCGACCAGGACAGGAGTGATAAATGAGCGCAACTTCCGAGTACGTACCGCCGCGAGTGTGGACATGGAATAAGCCTAGCGGTGGCACGTTCGCAAATATCAACCGCCCGATCTCCGGGCCCACTCATGAGAAAGAGCTGCCCGTCGGCCGCCATCCTTTGCAACTCTATTCACAAGGAACCCCCAACGGGGTGAAAGTCACCATCATGCTCGAGGAGTTGCTGGCCCTCGGGATGCAAGGTGCGCAGTACGATGCATGGCTGATCAGGATCAGTGAGGGGGAGCAATTCAGCTCCGGTTTCGTGGCGGTCAACCCTAACTCGAAGATTCCGGCGCTGCTCGATCGCAGTGAGCCAACGCCGATCCGGGTATTCGAATCGGGCTCGATCCTGGTCTACCTTGCCGAGAAGTTCGGGGCATTGCTGCCGGCCGAGAGAGCCCCGCGCGCCGAATGTCTTTCATGGCTCTTCTGGCAGATGGGCAGCGCGCCCTATGTGGGTGGCGGCTTCGGGCACTTTTACGCGTATGCCCCTACCAAGATCGAGTACGCGATCGACCGGTTCGCCATGGAGACGAAGCGTCAGCTGGATGTGCTCGATCGCCGTCTGGCCCAAACCGAGTACATCGCGGGCAGTGCCTACACCATCGCCGACATCGCCATCTTTCCCTGGTACGGTGGGTTGGTCAAGGGTTGGGCCTATGGGGCTGGAGAGTTCTTGAGCGTCCAGGATTACAAGCACGTGCAGCGCTGGGCGGATAAGCTCCTCGAGCGGCCCGCCGTGCAGCGGGGCCGCATGGTCAATCGTACCCACGGCGACCCGTCGAGCCAGCTGCACGAGCGTCACGACGCCAGCGACTTCCAGACGAAGACGCAGGACAAAGTGGCACCCCAACAGCCGTGAACAGGCTTTCGGTTACTCCCGTGCTCAGCACCATTCTTGCTATTGGGCAAGGGTGGGGTACTTTACGACGAGCAGCCGAAGGCTGGCAGTCGCGGGAGTGCTGCTCCTTCTGAGTGGCTGCGCCTACTTCGCCAAGCATACTGCGCACGGAGCTTGCGACAGCGATCTTGGCTCGCCGATCCGTAATTTTTGCGCGGAGACGCCCGATTTATGGCGCGGCGAGCGTCCCAGCCGCAGCGATGCGACCTGGCTGATGGAGCATGGCGTCGCCACGGTCGTGAATGTGGAGGTGTTGCTCAGCGATCGGTTCGCGTTTGATCGCGCTCGAGCCCCTCCGGGGACGCACGAAGTGCAGTACTTCCACGTGCCGGATTTCGAGCCCGTGCACCTCATCAACTGGTCGCTGCTGGATGATCACGTAGCGCACTTCATTGCCATCGTCAAGGATTCGCCCAAGCCCATTTATGTCCACTGTCTCGATGGCCTCGACCGCACCGGGGTGCTGATCGCCGCCTACCGCGTGTTGGTCGCAGGCGTGGATCACGAGACCGCAATCAGAGAAATGGGGCGCTATGGCACGCCGTGGGTGCGGGTCGATGCGCGTTATATCCGCTCTCTGCAAGGCGAGCGCCGTGCCGCGATCCAGCAGCGGGTGCAGGAATGGCAATCCCGTCTCAGGCCAAGCGCTCGGATCGGCTGCAATCTCGGCAAGTGCCGTTATGCGATGAACATCTCGGGCCGCTAACCGCCGTTCACCCTCCAATCATGCGGATCTCGTGCTGTGGGATCGGCATGATGACACCGCGGTTGCGGAACACTTCCAGGACCGCGCGGGTGACTTCCCCTGATGCAGGGCCGTAGTCCTGCACCCGGACCCAAGGTTTGATGCTGATGGTAACCGCATAGTCTCCCAACCGCACCGGCCGCACTACCGGAGCCGGGTCGGGCAGCACGCGCGAGTTGTTTCGTAGCACCTCATCTATGAGTGACAACGCTGTGCTCATATCCGTGTCATAGGCGACGCCGACCGACACATCGAGCTGGCGCATCTGTCCGAAGTTGTGCAGGATTTCACCGGTGATCTTCCGATTTGGAATCACCACACGTGAGCGATCGAGGTGCCCCAGGGTCGTGTTGAAGAGAGTGATGGATTCAACCGTACCTTCCTCGCCGACGATGGAAATGTATTCGCCGACGCGGAAGGGCTTGGCAAAGATGATGGACAGCCCGGCGACTACATTGCTCAAAACCCCCTGCGTGGCCAGTGCCAGACCAGCCCCGGCCACCCCCAGCCCGGCGATCAGCGGCAACAGTTCCACGCCGAGATTCTGCAACGCCATGATCACGAACAGCGCCATGGACAGCAGCCATGCGACCCGTCCCAATAGGATGCGTACGGGCGGTTCGAGCTCGATGTGGCTCAAGCCGCGCAAGACCCAGCGCGCGAGCCAGCGGCTCACGACAAAGCCGGCAATCAGAATCGCAATGGCTGCAAGTAAGCGGGGGCCGAAGCGAATGGCCAGGTCGATGATAGTGTTCTTGACCTGATCGATTGTTGCAATGGAATCGTGCATTGAAGGCGCGCTCCTATCAGGCAACTGCGCCTATTATGGGCTACGGACGCCCCCGGTACCAACGTAGTACGCGCAACGCCCGGAGCGTATTCCACCGACTCGGCTCGCCCACCGATTCAGCGAACGAGAAGGCCAGCGCTTCGGGGTGAGTGTCATCGAGGAGCCAGCGGCCGTCCTCCTGCTGCATGCGCTCTACAACATGCAACGCGTCGGCCATGCGTGGATCGGGCTGGACACCCGCATCTCGGAAGTAGTCCAGCGCTCGCAGCACGTCATAGCAGTAGCGGGGTGGATAGGCAAACTTCAAAAAGCCCGGACTCGCCACTTCACCCGTCGAGCGGCGCCGGAAGAGGGCCCGCTCGAGAAGATATTCGTGCGCTCGATTTCTGGCCGCCATGACCTCCGACGTGGAGCCGACGGCGCGCTCGTACTCGAGCAGTCCCTCCAGGACGCAGATGGTTGTGTGATATGACGAGCGCACGCTCTTCGGGGCGTCGCAGTTCCAACCGCCATCTTCCAGCTGTTCGTTGACGAGCCGGCGGATGAGGTCTTTGGAGGGGCGCCCGAAATAGGCACCGAGTGCGAGCGTGCCGCCGTTGATGCACGGTTCCACCTCGCCCTCAAAAAAAGGCTTCCCGCCGTGTACCTCGTGCCAGCGAAAGCCTGCATTGAGAGATGTCACCGCGGCATCGACGGCTGGCTCTGCCGGGTCGATGCCGGTCGCCCGCAGCAGTTGCATCGTAAAAAGAGTCGGCAACCAGGTAGGTTTGCCGGCGTTGTGCCAAGCGCCGTCCGCGCCTTGGCAGGCCAGAATTTTTGCGCCTACCCCTTCGTGCGGCACGCGGGCGCGCTCCGCAGCCACTGCAGACGGCGAGGTGTCCGTCAAATCGCGCATCGCCTGCCAGCTGATGGCCGGGTCTGAATCGAGCAGCCAGTCCAGGGTGTCCATAGGGGAGCCTCATCGTTCGATCTGCAACCATGGCCGGATTGTCTCCGACTCGTCGGGTCTTTTCAGCTCTCGCCCTGAAGGGGTTGCTGGAACACCAGATTGTCCCTGAGCTCGTGCAATCGCGTGCTGCGCCGACCGTGCAGTCTCGCCTACGGGCTGCCGCGCTGAGCCGCCGTCGGGCGATGCCGCTCGCGCATCGCACGGCGCTCCGTTGACTAACAGATAACACCAATATCGTGGAGCGATCCTCCTTAATCCAACGTCGGAGCTCTCCGGAGTCGGCGATGCGCTCCAGAAGACGATCCCCATGTATGTAATACCTATGTTGGATTGACACACATTTCTCGTTCCCGGCCGGCAGATAGAGGCCATGGTCTCATCCTCGCGTGGTGTCGTGTTTGAGCGCTGTTTTGAGCGGGCCACGATCACTTCGGGAAAAATTCCCTTGGTGCGCGCGAACGGTCGTGGAACCATCCGCATCCCCAGGAAGCCCGCACGGAATACGCTGTACGTCAATGCGCACCCGTTACAAGGACTCGTTTCTTCCCCGGCGTCGCTTCACCATGCATGCCATGGGTGTGTGTATCTGTATCGCCCAGGCATCGCATCTGGCGAACAACCCTGCGTATGCGGCGGATGAGGTGCCTCGCGCGCCGGAGCAGGAGGTCGTCATTGTCGGAACGGCGCTCTTGCCGAACAGCGAAGTCCCGCTCGATGAAGTCCCGGCGAACGTGCAACAAGTCGGAGCGGACCGCTTGAATCACGAAAAGCCGTTGAACATCTCTGCTGCGCTCAACAAGATGGTGGGCAGTGTCAATGTCAACGACACGCAAGGCAGCCCATTTCAGCCCGACGTGAATTTTCGAGGATTTACGGCTTCTCCCGTTCTGGGAACACCGCAGGGAATCTCAGTGTTCGTCGATGGTGTGCGGGTGAACGAAGCCTTCGGAGATGCAGTCAACTGGGACCTCATCCCGAGCGCTGCCATCGCGAGGCTGGAGGTTATCCCCGGCTCCGATCCCGTTTTCGGACTGAACACGCTCGGGGGTGCCCTGACAGTCAGGACCAAGCGCGGCTTCGACTTCCCGGGTACCCTGGTCGACATCTATGGAGGCTCCTTCGGGCGCCGCGCCGCAGAGGCGGAGACCGGCGGTCACGTCGATCATTTCGACTACTTTCTCACCGGCAATGTCTTCAATGATGCCGGTTGGGGGGAGCACAATCCTAGCCAGGTTCGGCAAGGATTCGGCAAGATCGGCTACCGCGATGGCGGCGAAGATATCAACCTCAGCTTCCTTTACGCGGATAACCGTCTCGAAGGTAATCAGACACTGCCCCTCTCGTTCCTGAGCAATCCGCTGCAGGCCTATACCTGGCCGGATGCTCAGACTGACCGGACTGCGGCCGTGAACCTGGACGTCAGCCAGCGAATCTCCGCGGACTGGACTTTGGCGGCCAAAGCGTATTATCGCAAGGTCAGCACTGGGGTTTTGAACAGCAATGTCAACAACGACTTCGATCCGGCCCTGGACGCGGGACCGGGGAATGAGCCGACCGGCAACGTTATCGAGGGGATCGATCAGTACCGCCCCGGTGCAGCTTTACAGATCACCGGCCGCACTGCCTGGGCCGGGCACAAGAACACATTCATTGCCGGGGCGACGTATGACCGCGGCACCACGAATTTCCGGCAATCCGGTCAAGAAGCCGGCGCCTTGCGCGACACGGCATCCAGCGCGCCGGTCGTTCTCGGCACGCTGTTGCATGCGACCAGCCGCTACTCCGGATTGTACGTCACTGACACGTTCGGTATCGCCGACCGGTTGTTTTTGAACCTCTCCGGGCGTTACAACCGGGCGACGGAGACGCTGGAAGACCGGCTCGGCACGGCACTCAACGGCCATGACAGCTTCACTCGATTCAACCCGGCGGTGGGCATGACCTACAGTCCGAGCCGCGCCTTGACGCTCTATGGAAGTTATAACGAAGGGATGCGGGTGCCCACGCCGGTCGAGCTGGCCTGCGCCGACCCGAACGCACCCTGTAGCTTGCCAAACGCTTTTGCCTCAGACCCCCCGTTGCAAGCCGTGGTCGCGAAAACCGTGGAAGTCGGGGCGCGCGGTCAAATTGCGCGCGGGATCGATTTCACTGCGGCCGTGTTCCGGACCAACCTGGATGACGACATCCAGTTCATCGGTAGCGGCGGCGGAGCGACCAACGCCGGGTACTTTCAGAACATAAGTCAAACACGGCGTGCCGGCGCGGAGCTTGGGTTGGACGGGAGGGCAGGCCCGCTCGAGGTGAGCGCGCATTACACGTATCTGGAGGCGACGTACCGGACGCCGCTGGTTCTCAACAGCCCGAACAACTCAACGGCCGCGCCGCTGAGCTGTCCGGCCTGCACGGAGCTCCGGGTCCGGCCGGGCGACCGGATCCCCGGCATTCCGCGGCATGTCGCGAAACTGCGGGTCGAGTATTTCGGCAGCCGTTACTCCGTTGCAATGGACGCCCTGGCGCAGTCCGATCAGTTCGCGCGCGGCGATGAGAACAATCGGGATAGCAATGGAGCGATCCCCGGATATGTCCTCGTCAATCTCGACCTGCATTACACGATTTCCCCGGTGTGGCAGGTTTTCTTGAACGTCGACAACCTGTTCGATCGCCGGTACTCGACCTTCGGGGTACTGGGGCAGAACGTCTTTACGGCACCCGGCAACACGTTCGATGTCACGGGCGCCTCCTGGAGGTCCGAGCAGTTTCGCACGGTGGGCGTTCCACGCGGCGTCTGGTTGGGAGTGGAGCTTCGGCTCGGTCGCCCGGAGCAGGATCCTGCGCCGCAATGACAACGAGGCGCTGGTGTCATGACCGATGCGCCACCCCTGACAATCGACCATGTTATTTGTTGCCTCTCCGGAACACAAATCTGAAAAGGGTAGGTTTGATCAGATCGACCCTGTCCCAGCCTCCCCGGCGAGCCCCTTGCCGCCGAAAAACGGAATATTGGGGTTTGTTTTTAAACAGTTTTTCGAATGAGTCTAAGCCCCATTCTACGGGAACGGATGATTGAATCTAGACCTTGTCCGGAAGGATCTAATCCGATGTACTCATGTTCGGAAAAAATTCCCGGCCTTACCCTCCCGCCCGACCTCCAGATCGGAGCGTCAAATAAGCGTCTGCCCAACCCGGTGGGGTCCGCTGCCCTTGCCGAGATGCTGGACGCGCATCCAATCGGTCTTCCCCTGGGGAGGGAGCAACGTGAATCGGTTTTCGAAGACACTGAGCCTGTCAAGGCCGAAGACAGCCCTTGCAACGGGCGTCTTGTTATGGTCGCTGTCCGCTGTGGCAGCCGCGCAAACGGATCCTGGAGTTAGAGGAGGATTAGACAACACCGGAGGTGGACTACAGTCGCGGGGAATACCAATTCCCCATCCACCGCTCATCAGCCCAAACCCCAATCATCCGGAACTTAGGGTCAACAAGAACGAGTTGGCGCTGTTCCTCGAGGGCGTCAAGCGCGCGGGTCAGCTGGAGTCCATCTGTGACAGCTGCTCCGTGTTCCCATTTGGGGTCGGTGATGGAAATCCAGTAGGTCCGCCATTCGCGAAGTGGGGAACCGAAATTGACCCGGACTTCCCGCAGACCATGACCAATTCCAACGGGTTGGGCACGGTCCACAACTCTGACAATTGCTTCGAATGCCACGCACAGCCCATATTGGGCGGATCAGGTGGCCTCATTGCGGCTCACAGGGGTGATGTAGCGGAGAACCCGGCGTACCGCCTGGTCCCGTACCGTTTTCAACGGCAGAACACAGTGCCTTCATTCGAAACGCGATTCGGTCCCATCCGCGAAGTCCGGTTTGTTCACGACGCGAATGGGAACCCGGATGGCGGCGTGCATGCGCTTTACACACAGAAGGGAGACGTCAGCGATCCCTTGGCACCGAATTGCACCGCCACTCAGCCCGATTTCGAGGGCGAGCTCGCCAAAGGCAACCTGGCCTTCCGCATTCCCCTGCAGATGTTTGGGTTGGGTCTGATCGAATCGATTGAGGATTCAGAGATCCTGAGTCATGCGGCGCACGGGCAAATGGGTGTCAATGGTCATCCGAACCGGAGCGGCAACGACGGCACCATCAGCCGTTTCGGCTGGAAGGCACAAAACAAGTCTCTCGCCATCTTCGCCGGGGAGGCCTACAATGTCGAGATGGGCGTCACCAACGACGTTTTCCCGAACGCGCGTGACGAAAACCCGTCTTGCTCCGTAGGCAAACCGGAGCCGAACGACATCAACCGCGTCGATCTCAACGACGCAGACAATCACGCGTTCAACAACCCGCTGCATGAGCTGCCCGACTGGCAGATGTTCGCGATCATGATGCGGTTCATGGACGCACCGAAGCCCGCGTCGCATCCCAGCGCCAGCGCGGTGCATGGGCGGGATGTCTTCGCCAGCACCGGCTGCGCTCTGTGCCACGTTCAGCAGATGAAAACCGGCGGAACCTCAGGCGTCGAAGACAAGTCCGCTGGCGGCGCATTCAACAGTCCGGTTCTCGTGGATCGGCCAGTCAACCTGTTCTCCGACTTGCTGGTGCACCACATGGGATCTGGATTGGCGGATGGTATAACCCAGGGCGCAGCGGGACCGGACGAGTTCCGTACCACTCCGCTGTGGGGTGTTGGACAACGCATGTTCTTCCTGCATGATGGCCGCACCAACGACCTCCTGCAGGCAATCGAGGCGCATTCGTCCAGCGGTTCCGAGGCCAATCAGGTGATCGGCAAGTTCAATGGGTTGTCTGTGGCTGACAAGCAGGCGATTCTCGATTTCCTGCGATCACTCTAACCCTGAGCGGTCACAGCCTTGAGTCGCGGCAGTCCCGGGCGAGCCATCACCTGGGACTGCCTTTTTTCTGGCGTGACGAGATCCGCAGCCAAGGAGTCGGAACGGAAAACGAGTCTTGACCTGCGCTTTCGCCATGTATTCGAATTCCGAGTCTTCATTTTCTGATTTCATGCGCCGTATGAGCCGCTTCGTTGTATGTGTGTCCGCTGCCCTGGCAGCGTCGTTCCGGGTCGCGGCTTTGTTTGCCTCGGAACAGGTGCCTATGTTCCAGCGGGCGTTGGTGACCAGCATCAGTGAGCCCGTAACCCTCAGTGTTGCCGTCTCCGCCGGCAATGTGACCATCGGCTATAGCCGCGACGACGAGGTCGACATTTATGCCTCCGGCAAGGATGCTGGCGGCAAAGATCTGCCCGGGGAGTTTTTCCAGAACAAGCTCGTCATCGAGCAAAAGGAAAATAGTGTCTCGATCCGGGAAATCCCCGGTGTCGGCGCGCTATTGGGATCGCTCTACAGCATCGAGTACCGCATTGACGTGCCGTATCGTACGGAGGTCGATTCCACGGTTTCCGGTGCCGGAAATCAGACTCTCGAGGGTGTGTATGGTCCGGCAAAATTGCTATCCGGAACCGGCGATATCGATGCGAAGTACGTGCGCTTCGCTCCCGTCGATGCCAAAACAGGCAAAGGCAATATCTCCTGCACCCGCTGCTTCGAAGTGAGCGCCGAAACGGGTGAGGGCAACATCACTTTGCTGGAAAACGGGAACTCCAAGGCACTGGTCAAGAGCGGCCCCGGCAGAATCCAGATTGGCGGCGCTCGCGGTGCTGTCGACGCATCGACACAGGCGGGGGCCCTTCACATCAAGGCCGTTCTGTCGGATGACTGGCAGCTCAAGTCGGGCTCGGGGAGCATACGCGTCGAGCTGCCGCCAAAAGCGAAATTCGAGCTCGAGGCGAGCAGCGATTCAGGAGAGATCAACATCGATCGTGATGATATGCAAAAGCCTGAGGGCGAAATCCATCATTTGCATCAGCAGGTGAATGGAGGCGGGAAGCACATCTTCGCTCGCAGCATCAAAGGGGGGATTTCAATCGAATGAACAGGAAAGTCATTTGGCCGGCGCTCGTGCTGGGCACGCTGCACGCCAGCGTGCTTCTTGCCGAAACCAAAGTAGAATTCAATCGCACGGTACAGCTCGCACCCAGCGATCACATCCTTCTGGATGTCGCCGTCCCCGATGGCGACGTAACCATTTCCTACGCGCATGCCGGAGAAGTCTCGGTGTCGGCGACGGCACAGGCACCCGATGGCACGATAGCACCTGATTTTTTTGAGCGTGGACTGCTCGTGCAACGCGAAGGCGAGCATCTGAAGGTGCAATTCAACTCCCTGGGCGCGCCATCCACTCAGAGGGTGCGGGTCACTTATACGATCGAAGTTCCCAATTGGATCGAGGTGAATGCAAACGTTGGGACCGGAAAACTGTCGATCTCCGGTGTCATGGGCCCGGTAAGGGCAGTGACCGGCAGCGGGGATGTGTCAGTGCTGTACATTACCAACGAACTGGAGGCGAAGACCGGACGTGGAGATATCGATGTGATTCGCGTAGGCACTGCCGCCAAGGCTGAGACCGGATCCGGAAACATCAGCATGAAAGACATTGGCCCGGGAAGCGTTGCCACCGTTGACAAGGGGACGGGCCGAGTCGATGTAGATGGAATCAGCGGCAGTTTCAACGGCTCGACGGATGCGGGGGAGCTGCGGGTAGCGGGCGGCGTCTTTGGTCCTTGGGAGCTCAAGTCCGGCGCGGGAGATATTCATATCGGCGCAGGCGGGGAATACGGTTTTGAGCTCGACGCTGCCACTCACTCCGGCCGGCTGTCGATCGAGAATGAAGGTGTCACGACACCAAAAGATCCCGATGCTCGTGCATGCCATCAGAAAGTCAATGGCGGCGGAAAACTGGTTCAGGCACGCAGCGACAGTGGGACTATTTTCATCAAATGAGACCTCCATAGCGTGATCAGTCCAGTTTGTCTCCATGCGCTCCGGGTTCGCACGGTGCCCGGGGCCGTGCTGTTTGCGCCCGTACCGGGCCGCGCCCGCTGCCCCCGCGGCATCGGGAAAAGTCATAGCACTCGAGGCGGCGTGCGCCGGCCACTTCTCGAAGCGCGAGCACTGAGACGCTAGCGCGAATACCCGAGGTCAATGTTCTGGGCCATGCTGTGTCCCCGCGATGCGGTGCGGCGCATGTCGAGCAGCGAAGGTGGAAAAGGTCGCCGCTGCCGTAATGTTCCTTGTGTCCTCACAGGCTTTCTACATCGCCGGCGCCAATCTCGCCGTATGCGGAGGCCGTTGGGACGGCGCAGGTCTTGGCTACCGGAGCTAGCGTGGTAGGAACGGGACGGTTGGTAATGCTGGAACGGCTAGCTGTGAGAGCTGGAGAGCTTGCTCCGGGAACCACCCTCCAGCGGGCGGATCCTTGAGGCCCCAAAGGGGGTCGAAAAGGGCTTGATCCGAGGCGGCCGTCGGCCAGCCGGGCTTGGAATAAATGCCGTAATCCCAGGCTCGCGCGCCGCCGGCCGCAGCACAGGGTCCGTCTGATTCTCCAACGGTCTTGATCCACAGAAGCGCATCGACAAGGGGGTTGCCCGTCCGGCTCGTCGGGCGCGCACCAACACCCGATCCCGGCGGATTACACCAGTCGCCGCTGACCAACTTCGTGACCGTATCGGCACTCTGGTCATAGGGCGCCTCTGCATAGACCGTCATCCGTCCGGGCGGCTCTGTTGCATACGTCGGGTCCGCGGTGGCATTCGTCGCATGCGCCTGGCCGTTGCGGCTCGTATCGATCACGAAGTGCGGCGGGTTTGTCGGTGATGCCGACAGATTCTGGGCATACCACTCATCCGTCAGATGCCACGTGCTGTAATCGTCGGCGTTCGCCGGAAAATACTGACTGGCGCAGAAGTCGTAGTGGCCCAGCCGCCAGCCGCCTTGCGAGGCGTCGTTGGCGAATGAGATGCATTCCCCGATCCAGGTGCCATATTGGATCAGCGCCGCGGTCGGCTGGTAGTTTGAAACGTTGAGGAAGAAGCCCTGCGTCCGATCCAGTCCGGCTTGTGCGAGGCGGCTGGCGATGGTGCCCACTGATTGCCAATGGCTGTGCCCCGCATCGAGATATACGCTCACTCCAGGCACCGCCTCGAGCGCGCCGATCGCGTAGGCGAGTTGGGTGTAGCGATCTGCTGTAAGCTGGCCCGTCGGGTCGTAGCCACAATCCACAGGTAGATTGGCCAAAGCGTCGGGCTCGAGGATGAAGATGGCACGATGCTCGCCGAGCGCGCCGGCAATGGCATCGATCCAGGCTTCGTAGTCTGGCGTCGTCTGTGCACCGCCCGCCGAGTATCCGCCACAATCGCGGCCCGGAATGTTATAGAGGGCAAACACTGCCCGTGCGTGCTCCTGGGCCGCAGCGTGCACTGTTTTTTCAACTTGCCCGGCCACCTCCGTTGGTGTGCCTCCGGTGAGCCAGACAGCCTGGGGCTGAACCAGCATGTTGAACAGAACGAATGCGTCCCGGTATCGATGAGTGTGGAGGAGCTGCTCGAGTTGGCTTACGGCCCCGGAATCCGGCGGACGCAGTGCAAAGCGGGTATCCGGCTCCATGCGCCGACCTTCGTGGCCGGTTTCGGCGGCAAGGCCGCACAAGGGAAACAGCATCGTTAGAACGAGTAGGGCGATATGACGCCCACGCAGAAGCTGCAACATCGGCAATTCCCCCTCGCCACTCCGTCGCTGGGCGACGGCTCCCTCGGGCAGAATTAAAACCCTTCATGTCAGCGTTGTCAAACTTTGTCGGCTGAGACTTCCAATCACCAACAAAGATCGAGGCTATAGCGTAGCCTGGATCAGCAAGTCGCAGTACCGTTGGAGAGGTGCTCGGCGGGTACGCTCAGCGGCGGTCCCGCTCAGGGCGGCGTGCCGTCACGAGACAAACGCAACACGCGCCAGGCGTACACCTCCAGGTCGAGCGGCCATCGACAAACAAACACGATGCGCCGACGTGGGCGCTGGCATCAATTGGTCCACCAGACGATGAACTCCTTGAAGCCGATATAACCATCGCCCTCGGTATCGGCGACATCGAAGTCCAGCAGGCACTCCTCCCTGGAAACGTCGCCATCCAGCTTGATCAGGAGAGCGTGAAATTCTTCCGGATTGATGAAGCCATCACCGTTGAGATCGCACGATTCGAAGGTCTTGCGCAAGTCCGCGAGCTCTTTGTTGGTCAACTCTGCCATCTGTCCTCCTTACGTGCCGATCCGGCGGTTCCCTGAATACCGTCATGCTCGGCAATACGGAACAGCAGCGTTCCGGAATGTGAAGCAGGTCATACTCGCGACCGTCCGCTCGTTCCCATCTGTGCGCAGGTCCAGACACGCGGGCTAGTCCGTCGCTCACGTTGTCTTTCGCGGCCCGGGGGCGTATATAGCAGCCATGGTACCGCTACCATAAAACTAACCGTCAGGTAGTTTTCTTTTCCTAGGAGGGGATGCTCATGAGGACTATTCCGGGTCTGCGCGCGCAGTTGCTCGCTGCCGCGCTTTCACTAGTTGTTCTGACTGTGTCGCCGACACCGGCGCCCGCGCAGATTGCTGCCGGACAAAACAAATTTCTGGGGAGCACGATCCAAAGCAGCGTGCCGTCCAACTTCAGCAAGTACTGGAATCAGGTGTCGCCCGAGAACTCCGGCAAGTGGGGCTCGGTCGAGGCGACTCAGGGCGTCTTCGATTGGTCGCAGCTGGATACCGCTTATAACTTCGCACAGCAACAGGGATTCAAGTTCAAGGCGCACAATCTCATCTGGGGCGCGCAGTTTCCTGCTTGGATCACATCATTGTCACAGGCCCAGCAGCTTGCCGAGATCCAGAAGTGGATCACGGCGTATGGTGCGCGCTATCCGAAGACGTGGGGTGTTGATGTCGTAAACGAGCCCCTCCATACACAGCCCCCGTTCCTCGCGGCTCTCGGCGGCGCCGGCGCGACGGGCTGGGATTGGGTGATCAACTCGTTCCAGATGGCGCGCAAGGCGTTCCCAAACGCGAAGCTGCTCATCAATGAATTCGGGACCGAGCAGGAGCCCGCCGCGCGCGCTACGTACCTCCAGATCATCAGTCTGCTGAAGAGCCGCGGCCTGATAGATGGTGTCGGCGTGCAAGGTCACTACTTCAATCTGGACAACATGTCAGCCAATGACATGACTACCGCCTTGAACTCCTATGCCACATCCGGGTTGGACATCTACATCTCGGAGTTGGACATCACGGGCGGTGGAACGGATGCAGGCCAGCTTGCAAAATATCAGGAACTGTTCCCGGTGATGTGGAATCACCCCTCGGTCAAGGGCATCACGACCTGGGGATACATCGTTGGGTCGACATGGCACGATGGCACGGGACTGGTCACCAGTAACGGCTCCGAGCGCCCGGCCATGACCTGGCTGAAGGGCTTCGTGGCTGGTGGTGTCACCCAGCCGCCGCCGCCGACGGGCTCGTGTCACATCACCTACACCATCACCAACCAGTGGAACACCGGCTTTACGGCAGCCCTTAACATCACCAATACCGGGACGACCGCGATTTCGGGTTGGACGCTCAAATGGTCTTTCGCCAATGGCCAGACCGTCACGCAACTGTGGAACGGAATGGAGACGCAGAGCGGTGCTGGGGTGACGGTGAACAACCTGAACTACAACGCCAACATTCCGGCGGGAGGAAGCTACTCCGCAGTGGGCTTCCAGGGGACCTGGAACGGTACCAACTCGGCGCCGACCGCGTTTACCCTCAATGGGACGGCCTGCAATTGACGGGAGCGTGCCATGAGAAAGCTACCGCTGGTCGCGCTCCTGGGAGCCAGTCCGCTCGCGCTCGCCCAGACGGCTCCGAGTTGTAACGTCGCCTACTCGGTCCCGAGCCAATGGAGCTCGGGTTTCCAGGGCGACGTGCAGCTCACCAACCTGGGCACTGCGCTCACTGGCTGGACTCTGACCTGGACGTTTCCGTCGGGTCAGAGTGTCATTCAGCTGTGGAATGGCGTGGGCACCCAGTCTGGTGCAGCCGTCACCGTACAAAACGCGTCCTACAACGGCAACCTGGGCACGGGAGGTCTGGTTGATGTCGGCTTCAATGCCGCATCGAACGGAACGAACACCGCGCCGACGGCCTTCGCGTTGAACGGGGCTCCATGCTCTGTCAACGGCGCCACGCCGCCGCCACCACCACCTGGCGGTGGTGGCGGAACGCCCCCGCCTGATGGGATACCGCTGCCTTCGGCCTCAGTCGCGCTACAGGGCGTGACCGTTGGTCCGCTCACGATCCTGAATTGGGGCGGCTTCAAAGCTGCGGCCTCGTTCACTTTCGATGATTCGCAGCCCTCGCAGATCGAGCACTTCGCCGACATTCAGTCTGTTGGCGTGCCCGTGACGTACTACATTACGAGCGGAGTCAGCTCGGAAGCCAACTACAATTCGACCTGGACTGCGGCCGTGAAAGCTGGCGATGAGATCGGCAATCATACCGAGGATCACTGTCATACCGACTTGACAGGTTGCATTACGAATATGAGCACCGGGAGCCTGGCGACCGAGATCGACAACGGGACCAGCTTCATTACGCAGCATTACCCGCAGAAAGCGGTCTGGACGGGCGCCTCTCCCTATGGGGATACGGGGTACGACTCCCTCGCCGCGACTCGATTCCTGGTCTATCGGGGGGTCGCGGGAGGGTCCGTCAAGCCCAACGACGGTACCGATCCATTCAATCTGCCCTGTCACCTGGCCGCCCAAGGCGAGACCGCTGCCCAGTTCAATGCCGTGACGGATGCGGCGCGTAGTGCCGGCGCATGGCAGATCTACTTGATTCACACCATCACGCCGACCAGCTCAATCTGGTTCAACCCGGTCGCCGTTACCGATGTTACCGGGGCGATGTCGCATGCCAAGACATCGGGAGACACATGGGTCGACTCTGTCGTCAATGTCGCGGCGTACTGGCGTGGGTTGAAGACTGTTGCAGCAACGAAGCCAACCACTTCGGGGACTACTACAACGTGGACCTGGAAGTTGCCCGCTCATTTCCCGACTGGCAAGTTCCTGCGCGTAACCGTTCCGAGCGGTACGTTGTCCCAGAATGGCAGCGCAATAACAAAGAATTCCCACGGCTTCTATTCGATATCGCTGGATGCAGGCTCTCTGAAGCTAACTCAGTAGCCGCGTTCCAGACGCGCGGAGGTGCAAGGCCTCCGCGCGTGGAACAGCACAAACGATTCAGTCCCTTGTTGGCACCCGATACTGTCCGGTAGGGTCCCCGGCCATTGTTGTAATCAGGGAGATTGCCATGGCTGGCGACACGTCCGGAAAGAGCGACCCCGCACAGAGCCCGGAGTCAACAGCACCGCAAACCTCGCGGCGGCAGCTCATGAAATGGGGAGTGCTTGCCAGTGCCAGCGTGGCTGCGCCTTGCGGCGCATTGAGCGCGTTTGTGCGTTATGCGTTCGGTGCGGAGGCGCCCAATGATGGTGGCGGAGGCGGAAAGGGTGGCAAAGGCGGCGGCGGCGGCGGCGGAGGAGGAGGAGGAGGAGGAGGAGGTGGCGGCGGCGGCGATGACGGAGGAGGGCAAGGTGTACCAACAGGGCTAGCACCCAGCCCAACCTTCGGTGTGTTGCCTTTCAGTCAGCCCATGCCTCGCTTCGATGTGCTGCCACGCAATGCTGTTGCCACCCTGTCACCTGCGCCCACCGCGGAGTCGAACCAGACGCAGCAGCTGCTCGACCCGAATCTCGTCGGTGGCAGGACCGGGCTGACCGGGCCGGTGGAAGGCAGGCCGCCCGGGCCGATCTGGGCACACCAGCTCTTCTCGGCCATGCCGCCGCAGGTTGCTATCGAGGTCAAGACGCAAGGCGCCCAAGCGAATACCAGTTATAACCCTGGTGTTCCGCGGAGTCTCAACTCGGGAATCGACCCGACAGTCCCGTTTCCTGCCGCATTTCATCCCCACTTTCCGGTGCAGGAACCCAACTCGGCCTGGACGTTCAATGGGACGTTTCCGCCGAAGCTGGTGATCGCTCGCTATGGCGAGCCGATTCTGTTCCGCCACCATAACGGTCTGCCGACCGACGTGACGCAGAACAATGGCTTCGGCCGGCACACGCTCAGCACACACGAGCACAACGGGCATCACGGTGCCGAAAATGACGGCTTCACGGGCGCCTACTTCTATCCCAATCAGTTCTACGACTATCACTGGCCGTGGACTCTAGCCGGGTGGACCAGCATCAACACCACGGCGAGCGACCCACGCGCGGGTGCGCCGGACGGAAAAGGAGGTATCACCAAGGTTCCGGGCGACTGGCGCGAGACCATGAGCAGCCACTGGTTCCACGATCACATGTTTTCGTTCACGAATCAGAACGTTTACAAGGGGATCGCCGGAATGACGAACATCTACAGCGCGCTCGATCGCGGCAACGAGGCGATCAACGATGGCGTCAACTTGCGGCTTCCCAGCGGTACGGCCAAGGACTTCGGCAACCTGGATTATGACGTCAACCTCGTCATCGCGGAGAAGGCCTGGGACAACAGTGGCCAACTGCACATGAATACCCTGGCTTTCCGGGGATTCCTGGGCGATCAGATGACGGTCAACTTCGCGTGGAAGCCCGTTTTTCAGGTGGAGCGCCGAAAATATCGCTTCCGGATTCTGAACGCGAGCGTGTCACGCTTCTTCGTGCTCGCGCTCAGCGACGGCTCGACGATGGTGCAGATTGCCAATGACGGCAATCTGCTGCCTATGACCGTGCCGCTCAATCAGCTCGATCAGCTCGGGATCGCGGAACGATATGACATCGTGATCGATTTCTCCCGCTTCGGGCTCGGTAGCACGGTCGATCTCGTCAACCTCCAGGAGCAGACCAACGGACAAGGACCGGGTGCGATTTTGACCATCGCTCAGGCACTGGCCGGCGGTTCGAGCGACCCGTGCGTGGGTCCCTTCCTGCGCTTCCAGATCGTGCGCGACCCTGCGCAGCCGGATCTGAGCATCTGCCCCAATACACCCATTCCCTTGATTCCCAATCCCGACTTGTCGCAGATCCCGGTCGCGCGGCAGCGGACCTTCACTTTCGGCGACAACGGAAAAATCACGAGCAACGATCCCATCACGGCCTACACCGGCAGCGGTCCATGGGGTATCGGTGTGAACAACACCGGCGGCGGTGTTAGCGGCGGATCCCAGTTGTCGGCGGACTACGGTCGAGTCAGTGCGGCACCGAGAGCGGGCACACTGGAGATCTGGACCCTCATCAATACCAACAAAAATTGGGATCACCCGATTCATATCCATTTCGAGGAGGGTCAGATCCTGATGCGCAACGGCAGCGCGGCCAACGTTCCAGCCTGGGAGAAAGGGCGCAAGGACGTCTATCGGCTCCATCCGGGCGGCAGTGTGACCATCGCGCTGCGGTTCCGCGACTGGAGTGGCATGTTCATGGAGCACTGTCACAACACCATGCACGAAGACAACTCGATGCTCCTGCGATGGGAGATAGACGATGCCGGCACTCCCTTCATGAGGCCTCTGCCGACGCCCATCGTCAGCCCGACAGGCGTAACTTTCGAATCACCGGATGACATTCTCTCCGGCGCACTTTAAGGCAGCGGCTCTCGGGGCGGTTGCTCTGACGGTCGGTGCGGCGGCCTTCTGGGTGCCGCGTGTCGCGCATGACACGCGGCCCCGCACCGACCATTTTCCAAATGTCACCCTGATCACCCAGGATGGCAAAAAAGTCCGCTTCTACGATGACCTCATCAAAGGCAAGATCGTAGCGATCGACTTCATCTATTCCAGCTGCGAGTTCTCCTGCCCGCTCGAGACGGCGCGCCTCGCACAGGTCAACAACCTGCTGGGCGACCGGGTAGGTAAAGACATCTTTCTATACTCGATTACCATCGATCCGGATCACGATACGCCGGCGGTTCTGAAGGCGTATGCCAGCAAATTCCATGCGGGGCGAGGGTGGACTTTCCTCACGGGAAGAAAGCAGGACATCGACCTGCTGGCTGACAGGCTCGGACTGAGCGAGGATGGGAGCATCACGGCGGCACCCGGCGCGGACACCGATGGGCACACGCCCCACCTGCTCATTGGCAATGAGGCCACCGGGCAATGGTTACGGGATACGGCGACTGACAATCCGCGTTTTCTCGCACACCTCATCGCGGACTTTGTCGATACTCGTGGTAGTACGACATTCTCGGGGCGCGGCGGAAGTGGGCAGTCTTTCGATATCGACAGTCCGGGCCAGTATCTGTTCGCGAAAGAATGCGCTGCGTGTCATACCGTAGGCCACGGAGACGGGATCGGACCAGATCTGGCAGGCATTGACACCCGGCGAGATCCCGATTGGCTGGCACGATACATCGTGGAGCCGGACAAGGTGTTGGCCTCAGGCGATCCGATCGCCAGGCAACTCCTGGCCCGTTACGGCGTGATGATGCCGAATTTGCGGGTCGGCGATCAGGATCTGACCGCCTTGCTGGATTTTCTGCGCACCAAGACGGGCCACGGGAGTGCGCGGCCCTTCTCGGCCAAGGGCGATTTTGGCTTGGCCGCGGATCCTGGCAGGGCACAGGTCGTCGCCGGAGCGGAGGCCCGGTTTACTGTCACCTTCAACAGTGTCGAGGGCTTTGAGGGATCGGTGCGACCGCAGATACTCGGCCTCGAAGCCGCCCGCGGTGCCATCGGGTCGTGGTCCGCCCCGACAGTGGAGGTATCAGCCGCAGGCGTGACAAAAGCAACCTACACGGTGTTGACTCTCCTGGATACGCCACCGGGCGACTATCCGATCGTCTTTCAAGCGGCCGCCGGGTCTATCATGCATCGAGCTGGCGCCGTGACTCTCAGTGTCTCGGGGCCGCCGAAGGACGCTATTACGGCAGCGCTGCAGCCCGATGCGGCTGTCGTCGGCGTGACGAGTTGCATTATCGCCGGCAAGGCCACCGCGGGCGGCTGGGTCAAAGACATCTCGACTTTCCCTGACGGCAGCGTTCATCATTTGTCGTCCAAGTCGAACGGAGCCGGTTCCTACTCAATTGGCCCGTTTGTCCTCCAGCAGATCGGGCTCTATCACGACGTGTTGATCGATACCGAGACGGGCGGCCGAACCGCACTCGTCTATCGCGCCGTGGCGGGAGAGCATTGATCCATCCCGGTGGCCCCCGCGGGACCCGCCAAGATTCAGCTGCAGGTATCCAGGTGACTGCAGCTCGGGACGGGAGTATCTTCACACATGTCAAGACGGCGCTTACCTGTGAAAGGGGAGTGGCGACTCATGGCTGCAAGCAGCAAGAGAACCGGGCCGCGGGAATCCTCCAGCACGTATCTGCGTGCATCACGCTACCGCGAAGAGCTCGCCGATGAAGCGCGCACCCTGCGTCGCGCCGGAAAAATCCGCGCGGCGAAGGGCATCGAGAACCGAGTACAACAAGTAGAACAGCTACTCGGTGCGCTCGAAGGCGAGAGCCCGACTCGCGCCACTCCAAGCCAGCCAACCCAGTGAGTTATACCGTCATCTGCGCCGCTTCAAGCTGAAGGCGTAGAGTTTGTTATTGGGGGTCCCCGGGTTGCTGTATCCGGAGCCCCAATATACGACGCCATCGACTATCGAGGGCCCGTCCACCA
>Ga0207667_10002310_pt1 | contig 23912 bp, 17 predicted proteins | sample KBSCornC52_FD_184301 | JGI IMG/M metagenome (GOLD analysis project Ga0207667, IMG submission 184301) | Corn rhizosphere microbial communities from Kellogg Biological Station, Michigan, USA - KBS Corn C5-2 (SPAdes) (version 2) | ecosystem: Host-associated > Plants > Roots > Rhizosphere > Soil ...
CCGACGATTCGGGCCCACAACGACACCATCTGCAGCACGTTGCAAGCCGCGACGGCCGCGGGCGCGCTGTTCGATCCGAGCGCGGCGGTGCCCGGTGAGGTCCTGCGCTTGGCGGCAGCGGACCCGAACGGGCCGTCGCCGTTGCCGTTTTTTCCGCCGGGCACCACGAACGAGCAATCGATGTTCTTCGTGTTCGGCGCGCCGCCCCCGTCCGGCGCGCTTTCGCCCACGCCCGGCTTCATCCGCACGATCGTCGATTTCACACAGCAGCGCTTCGTCTTCACGAACGAAGTGCGGCTCAAACTCGTGGGGCCGCTGTTCGACAATTACGCGTCGCTCGCGGCCTTGAAAGATCTGTCGTGCGGGCTCGCGGGCCGCGACGACACCTATTACCGGAACGTGGGCCGCTTTCGCGGTGACCTACTCGTGTTCGTCGAGGGTACGGGGTTCGGTCCGGCCATGTTCGATACGGCTGCGCTGTTCGACCACGCCGCCGACGTAAACATCGATCACCATCCGGAGCTCGGCGAGGCCGATCCGTACTTCGGCTTTCGCTGGCGCCAGACCTTCCTCGAGCCGCTCGAGCATTGGCTGCGCCACACGCTCTAGCTGTTTGCCGTAGAAAAAACCGCCAAATGTCTGGGGAAATGGCCGGAGTCACCGGCCATTTCCCGGGCTTTTGCCTGCCCCCGCGCGGGGGCGTCGAACTCTTGGGGCTCACCTCCGGCTGGCATCGTGCTAACCATCCATAATCGGCACACTTTTCGCGGGGGCAGGACGCACGAACCGCAGACTCGAGAGCTTCGAAGAAACCTGTCATGGACCCCAGCCGGCCCCGACCCGTCGATCGCGCCATCGAGCTCGTGGCAACCCATTGCGATCTCGTCGATCGCTTGAAGGTGGTGCCACCTTCGGCGCAAGTTCGCGGCCTGTACTTGAACTCTCTCGACACCATCTTACAGCGCGCGGATCGCTCGGCTTTGTATCGCGAGTATTTCGGCGGCGAGCGCTGGTCGCCGATTCGCATGTACCCGCTCAGGGATTACATGATCCGGTTGGCCGTCGCCGGAGCCGCCTTGCGCTCGGCAGAGCGCGTGCACGAGGGCATGCACGACGTGTGGCGCACCAATGCGACGACGTTTGCCCAAAGCCTGCTCGGCCGCACCATGCTTCGCCTTTTGTCGCACGATCCGGTTCGGCTCACCGAGCAGGGGCTCGCCGCCCGGCGTCAAACCTTTCACTACGGGCATTGGGAGATCGTGCGACACGGCCCGCGCTCGATCGAAATGGTATACCGTGAGGAATATATCTGGATCGAGTCTGCCATTGCGGGCGGCGCGGTCGGCGCTTTCGAGGCGTGCGGCATCGAAGCCACGCTGAAGACGAAATTGCTCAATCGTTTCGACGGATCGACCACCATCACGTGGTAAAAGCCTGGAACAAGCGGCAGGTCACGTGAATAGCAGCAATCAGTCGGACAATTCCGCGACGCACGAGGGCGGCGGAGTGTTTCTGGTCGTGCCGACAGCTGCTGCAGCGAGCCGCATCAGCGCGGCGCTCGCGGTTCGGCACACGAGTCAACAGCTGCAGCTGGAGGTCGCCGACTCGTTCGCGGCCGAGCTCGTGCCCCGCGTTCGACAGCGCATCGGCGGCGCGCCACTCGGCTTCGTCGCGATCGACGAAGTGGCCGCGCTCGACGCGCTCCAGCACGGCGCGGACGAGGTGCTGGTCTGGCCAGTCACGGACGAACGCGCAATTCACGGCTTCTTCGACCGCACCCGGCTCCGAGCCGCGCTCCGCAAAGGCCAAGAGCGCGCGAGCGCCTCCATGGTGCACACGGAAAAGCTGTCCGCGCTCGGGACGCTGGTTGCGGGCGTGGCCCACGAAATCAATAACCCGTTGATGGCGCTGCAACTGAGCATCGAGGCCTGTTCGTCGTTACTGAGCCCGCTCTCGAACGCGCTCGAGGAAATCGCGAACTTTGCCAAGCTCGGCTCGGGCGCGACCGCGGAGCAGGTGCACGCGCTGCACGTGTTGGCGCAAAACGGCGCGCCGCGTGTCGAGGCCAAGCAACTGCTCGTGGAAATGCTGGCCGCCTCGTCCGCGATTGGCAGCGTGGTCCGCGATCTGCGCGTCTTCGCGCGCGCCGACGGGGATCGAGAAGAAGCCCAGGTGCTCGATGCGAACGAGGTCGTCGATCAGGCGCTGCGCCTGGTCGGCCGCGAGATCGCCATGGTTGCGCACATCGAGCGTGACTACTCGCGCGCGCTGCCGCGCGTGGTCGTGCCGCACGGGCGGCTGACCCAGGTGCTGGTGAACATTCTGATCAACGCCGCGCACGCCATCAGTGACGTGGAACGCCCGGTGCACCGGGTGAGGGTCAGCACCCGTTCGGACGCTGAATACGTAGCGATTTCCATTTCCGACACCGGGCCCGGCATCCCAGCCGAGGCGCTGGCGCACATTTTCGACCCATTTTTCACGACCAAACGCACAGGCCTCGGTACTGGGCTGGGCCTGAGCATTTCCCGCTCGATCATGCGTGATTTGGGGGGTGATCTGATCGTCGAGAGCGTGCACGGTTCCGGCGCCACGTTCATTGCCCTCTTGCCGCTTCCGGATCAAGCCACGTTTCGCAACGCGTTCCTGCGCAGCCGCGGCATCTCACTGCGTGCACCTTCGACCGTGCGTCGCACCGTGCTCGTCGTCGACGACGACGACCGAATCTTGAAGGCTTACGCGCGCATGCTCGGTAGCTCCTTCGACGTGATCCTGGCGCGCGACGCGGAGGAGGCGATGGAGCTTTTGAGCTCCGGATCGAACGCAGACGCGCTCGTGACCGAGCTCAGCTTGCCGGATATGGATGGCCGCGGACTATTCGAGTGGCTAGAGCGCGAACGCCCGCAGCTCGCCGCGTCGACGGTGTTCGTCGTGGCGGACGCAACGCGCGCCCGTCACGCCGAGTTCCTGGGTCAGGTCGAGAACGCGGTATTGGTCAAGCCAGTGACCGCATCCGAGCTGTGGGCGGCGCTGGACGGCGCTCTGCCCGCGCAGCCGAGTTCTACCAAGTCAGATTGACCGCAGCGCGCGTGAAGCCCGCGCCCTGCGCGTACATCACGACCCGCGCGCCGGGCTTCAATCGGCCCATCTCTCGCGCGGCGAGCAAATTCACGACCGGGCCGACGCCGCCGAGGTGCGCGTAGCGCTCGAACGTCTGCGTGGCGGCCGACGGGTCCAGGCCGAGCGCCTCGGCGATCGCCAGCGGGACCCAGCGCCGAGGTTGCACACTGAGCAGGACATCGATCGAGTCCACGGCAAAGCCGGCGCGCTGCGCGAGCTCCGCGACGCTGCGAGCCGCCGTGGGCACCGTGTCTTGCATCAACAGGCGCGTCGACTCGGGGTCGCGGCTGCCCATGGAGAATGCTCCGCCCGGTTGCCACCACGGAAGGTCCGTCTCGTCGCTCTTGCCGCGACACCAGACGACGGCGTCGCAATATTCGCCGTGCGTCACGCTGTGCACGCGCCCGATGCCCGGCTTTTCGGCGGCCGTGACGAGCATCGCCGAGGCGCCATCGCCGACGCTGGGCGATACTGGATGAGCCATCGGAAAAGCGCGCGTCGCCAGGTGCGATTGCGTCAAGAGCACCGTTTCTGCTCGACCTGATTCGATCAGCGCGGCGGCCAAGCCGAGCTGCGCGACCGGGCTCGCGCACGCCGCATCGACGCTCGCTGCCCAGGCGCGCCGCGCCCCGAGCAGCGCGGCAACTCGGCACGCGTTCGTCGGCATCAGCCGGTCGGGGATGAGCGCCCAGGAGAACACTGCGTCGACATCCTCGCCGCGAACGCCGGCGTCTTCTAGCGCAGCCTGGGCGGCGTACGCTTCGGCCTCCGAGGCACTGGTCGCATCGTCGGCGATCCGCCGCTCTTTCGCGCCGAGAAAGGCGTCGCCCGCTTCTTCCGCCAGGTAGCGGGCGACGATCCTCAGCGACGGATCGCGCTTTTCGTCGCTCGGCACGTCGACCAGCGTGCGGTCGCCCTGCCGCCGTTCACTGGTCGCTCGAAACTCTGCCGGCCAATCGGCATTGCGCCGCACTCGCTCGGGAAACCACTGGCCGAGGCCGGCGATTCGCGCGTGCACTTCAGCGCCCGCCTTTCGCGGCCATCGACATGTGTTGTAGGGCTTCGTTGCGACCGCCGCCGGTGAGCTTCACGTTTCGGTCGATGCGAATGTCGAGCACGACCGGCACTTTCAGCTCGCGCAGGCGCGCGAGCTGATCGGCGGTGATTTCGCCGGGGTGGTTCACGCGTAGGCCGGCCATGCCCATCGAGCGAGCCCACTTCGCAAAATCGGTCCACGGCGAGTCCCATTCTGCTTCGCGGCCGAAGACTTGACGGTAGCCGTGATAAACCATGTTGTAGCGTGCGTCGTTGAACACCGCGAACACGATGGGCAGCCGGTATTTCAGCGCCACCAGCGTCTCCATGCCCACCATTTGCATGCCGCCGTCGCCGCAAACGCACACGACCGGGCGCTCGGGTTGCGCGAGCGCGAGCCCAATTGCGCCGCTGATGCCCGAGCCCATGCTGCCGAGGCCGAGGTGAATCGTGAAGCTGTCCGGAGTGCGCGCGGTCAAGTAGTGGAGCGCGAACAGCATGTGCTCACCGATGTCGGTGATGAAGGCAGTTTCATCGGGCGAGGCGGCTTGGAGATCGGCGAGCGCGCGCTGAGGCGTGATACGCGCGGTGCCGTCGGTTTCGAAGTTCTGGTGCTCGAACGGCGAGCTCTGCCGAAGCGCACGCAGCACGGCCCGCGAGCCCGCATGCTCGAGCCCAGCGCTCTGGGCAAACGCATGCAAATCGCGGGCGAAAGCGCCGACATCAGCCACGACGCCGAGCTCGGTCGGCAAGTTCCTGCCAAAAACCGCGGCGTTCAGGTCGACGTGCACCAGGTGTCCACCTTCGGCGATGTAGCGCGTGGGGCCGATCGCGCAGTCATCGAGATCGGTACCGAGCACGAGCGCGACGTCGACGCCCGCGGCGGTGTACTCGCGCGCCCACAGCGACGCGGCGAGCCCGCCGTGACGCAGTGAACGCGGGTGGAGCTCGCTGACGATGCCTTTGGCCTGGGGCGTGGTGACGAACGGGACGTTGAAACCGTCGACCAGCCGCCTCAGCTCGCTCGCGTACGGGCGGCAGCCGCCGCCGATCACGATTAGCGGTCGCTTGGCAGCGGCAAGCAAGCGCGCGGTCTGCTCGATCACGTGCTGCGGCGCTCGTGGCGCAAAGTCGCAGAACGGCGCTTCCACGACCGAGAGCGGCGCGGCAGCGCGTCCGAACTGGATCGGCAGGACCAGCAGCGCCGGTCCGGGATTTGCCGGGTTTTTCGCGGCTCCGAGCGCCGCTAATCCCTGTGTTACCGCGGTGCGCGCTTGGGCCACGCGGACCGTGGCCCGAGTCACGTTGGCCAGCATCGCTTCGATCGCGATGCCTTCGGGACCGCTGTCTTGCAGCAAGCGACCGCCGTCCACCGCCCAAGCCACGTCGCCGCAAATCAGCAGCATCGGAATGCGCTCGAGGTGCGCCGAAACGATGCCCGTGACCACGTTCGTTGCGCCGGGTCCGGCGGTAACGACCACGGCCGGGACCCTACCGGAGGCTCGGTAATAGTCCGCGGCGGCAAAGGCCGCGGAGGTTTCGTGCCGCGACTCGATCAGCCGTGCGCCGGGAGTCCCGAGGATGGCGTCGAAGACGGGCGAGACGGGCCCGCCCGGAATGCCGAAGAAGGTTTCGACTCCGGCTTCGACCAGAGCACGCACCAAGCGGTGTGAAGCGGATGAGTCGGGTTCGACGCGGGCGACACGCTCGTGGATCTTGACGGGCTCGATCTGCACAGCGGCGCTTCGCCGCGGCCTCAGCTCGCCGATATAGGATTCTGGAGCGCGCTCGCTCTCGCAGCTTTCATCGGTGGAATCGACATTGATCTCAGCCAGTTTCGTATAAGACATTTAGCAAGCTCCGTCGGCGATCCCCATCGGAGGGCCGCATAACACAGTTGGGTGATCAGTTGGGTGACTTGTGTTGCGAAATTGAGCGCGCGTTCGCAGAGCGAATTGCCCCTGTAAGGAAAAGGCTTCGTTGTCGCTGGAATTGAGCTCGCTCTTTTGGAAACGGCGCACTCGGCGAGCGCGCCGCCGCTGCGAGTCGTGCGTTGCTCGCAGACTCTCGCAGTCGCAGGAGACTCACGGTCGTTTCGTTGCCGGCACGCGTACGACTCCGCACTCGTGCCTGTGCTGACCGTCGGCCAGTGGCGCTAGCCCCCGAATCTGAACTCGGGTTGCGACCGTGCGTTTGAAGTCGTTCGCCAATCCGATGCGATTGGTAAAGCTGTGGATCAAGCCAAAATCATGGGTGATTTGCGCGCGTCTACTCGTAGCGCCGAAATAGCTCGCCCCAGCCGGTGTTCGCTCTCCAGTGTTCGAACACCGCGCGGTCTTTGCACGGCCAGCGATAGTGATCGTGATAGAGCTCACTGCCGAGCACGAACGCGTTCACGAGCGGCGTGTGGAAGAACAATTTTTGAAGTCTCGCCAGCGGACCGAACCAGAGCAGATCGCCGATCGTACTGGCTGCGTTGTCGCCGACCGTGAAGTGCCAGTTCTCGTTCGAAATGTCGCTGCCGACGACGTCGATGTCTCTCACATCGGCAACGCCCAAACCGTCGCGCTGCGCGAGTGCGAGGTACTCGATGCTCAGCGGATCGAAGCCCATCATTTTCGCGGCGACCGCATCGATCGCCACTTGGTCCGCGCTGGCGAGCAGATAATTTTTGACGACCGGGACGAGCGTGCGCGGGCCGGGGCCGTTACCGGCCGTCGTGCCATCCATAATCGCGAAGATACCCGGGTGGATTTCGCGCTGGATCGCCAGGAGATCGACGAGCGTACGGTGGATGACGCTATGCGTGTAGTGCCGCTTGCTATTCAAGAGGCCGCCGAACGCGTTCTTCATGGCGCCCGTCGTGGTCGTGTAGACGTGGCACTTCATCGTCGGCAGGTGCACGACGTTCTTGTCGAAAAAATAGTCCGGCACGCGGATCCCTTCTGGGAAGATATGCTGGAGCACGTGCAGTTGCGCTTTCGGGCGAAGCTCGACCCAGCTCATGTCTTTGGGTTCGAAATTGTAGCGAACGGGCACGCCGTGCCGTTCGAAGACCGGTAAATAGTGGTTCAGATCTTCGCCCTTGAAGGCATCCGTCACGACCGTCTTGTTCTGCACGCACACCAAGTCTTGGAAGCCAGCGTGGCGCAAAGCGAGGATGCTGCCCTCGAGTTGCCAGGGCGTGGTGTTTGCACCAGGGAAGGGGTAGTGCCACGAGATATTGTCTTTCAAAATCGTGGTGCGGTTGGGATCGAGCGCCGCGCGCAGCTCGGCGAGTTCGCACAAACGCTCGATGTCGGCGAGCACGGTCTCCGGCGTGGTCTTGAGGGCGGCGACGATTGCTTTCGGCATGGCGAATGATCCTGTGTCAGGGCGCAAGCTCCAAGCCTGCATTCCAAGAGAGCTCGTTGAGACTCGCGTGCACGTCACCGACTGAGCCCGAACGCTCGGTCCAATTGGCGGACAAGACGAAGCGCGCGGGCAGCGGTGCTCCGACCGAGATCCAAATCGAGCCGCGACGCCGCAGCTCCGAATCGGTCGTCGTGCTCACTTGGCCGCTGCGATCGAGGACGCGGAAGGCGAGCATCCGGTCACCGCGAAAGTCGACGCCGAATTCGGCCCCTCGCAGCTCGAGCCGCGCGCGCGGTGAAAGCTCGAAGCCAGCCACGTGGTTATAGCCTTCGCCGAGCGCGACGGACGTGAGGCTGAGCGCCTTTTTTTGGCGTAGGGCGCCCGGTAGCGCAAAAGAGTCGGCTCCGCCGAAGGTACCCCCGGCGTCGAGCGTCAGCTCCCAGCCGAGCTCGCCGATGCGCCCATAGTAACGAGTCGTCAGCGCCGGCAAATCGAGCAAGAAGATGCGGTCCGCGGCGCCTGCCGGATCGTAGCGGTGACGGGTGTATTCCGCGCCGATCAGCAAGCCGAACAAGGCTTCGCTGCGATGAAGCTCGCTGCCTCGATAGGCGTTTCTTCGGTAGTGCACGCCAGCGACGACTGTTTGCGTGAGTAGCGCGACATCGGTAATGGTCGAGGACTCTGGCTCGGCGACGCTGAGAGCGAAGCCCAGCCGCGACACGTTGCCGTCGGCGAAGGTGCTCCAAGCGCTGCCCGGCCTACCGAACCCCGGCAAGTGCAGCACTTCGCTCTGCGCGGACAGACGAAGGAATGGATAGGGTGACACTCCGGCGGTCCAGCCCTCGCCGCCGGTGAGCGAAAAACGAAAGCGGTGTGCCGAGCGAGGCTCCGCGTCGCATTCTGGACGGAGCCGAGTCACGCCGTCGGCCGCGTCGTGCAGCACGTGGAGCGGCGCGAACGTGGCGCCGAGCACGTCGTTGGTAGCGTTCGGGCATGCGCGCAGAAAGAACGCGCCGAGCTGCAAGCTGGTCTCGCCCCAAGCCATGCCGGCGAGTGGCGTGACGATCACGTCATTGATGCTGACCTTTTCCTGGAATTCTCCGAAAAATTCCCAAAGTAGCGAGCTGCCGAAGGCGACCGCCAGTGACTCGAATGCGTTCAGATGGTTGCTGCGCGCGACCAAGTAGTAAAAGGTTCCGGACGTGGGGTGAAACAGAAAGTTCGTATCGTACCCGTTGGTGTCGAATGCATATGCTTCACCGTCGAGCCGAGCGCGCAGCCCGGACCAGTTGTATTTGAACTGCCAATCACGGGAGTTCTCGTTCTTGTCATACCAATATTGGCCGATGCCGGCGCCGAGCACCGAGAGCTCTTCCAGCGTGAGGCGCACGAAGCGCGGTGGCTGCGGCGAGCCATAACTCAGCACCTGGCTGCTCGAGTCGCTCGCGCGGGCCTCACGCGGGACGCAAGGGGCAAGCAGCGCGAGGGCGAGCGCAAGAGCGCAGCGCGCTCGAGTGCCTCGAGCACCCGGCCTGTGCTGCGAAGCGAGCCAACCAGAGGTCACAGCGCTCCGGAGACCGAGGCCAACCAACCGCCGTTGGTGCGAATGAGGCTGGGTAGAAACGCGGTAGGCTGCACTTGCTTTGTCGGCGGATCGCCGGGCATGCCGGAGGTGGCCCACCAGGTGAGTCCGAGCCCGAGCGCCGCACCCAAGCTCGCCGCGCCGAAGCTCGCGCGTGTGTGGCCAGCCTCGTCGGCGGCGAGGCTATACATGCCTGCGCCGATCAGGCCGCCGCCGATGCCGCCGAGATCGACGAAGCGCACGCGCGCGACGCTGGGCGCGACCCGCGGTGCCAAGACAATGCCGCTAGCGAGCCCGACGTTGTAGCCGACCAGCCCGGCCGTGAACGCGTGCTCGGTGCGCCAGGCGTCGCTTGGGCTGAGCGCGGTTGCGGCGAAGCTGCTGATCAGGCCGCCCCAGAGGCTCGTCGACAATGTGAACGAGACGCGGCCCGGCGTCGGTTCGCGCAGCGCTCCGACGATCCCGCCGCCGATCGCACCGAGACTGGCTCCGCCCCACAACGCCGAGGCGACTTCCTTGCTTCCCCAGCGAGGCAGCTCCGGGCGCCGAGTTGCGTCCGCGTGCTGAATGCCGACGACCCAGATTCCTTCGCCGAACCCGACGTAAACGCCGGCGGCGATGGCTTGCGGAACCCCGCGTCGGAAGGGCCGATAACCGTCGGCCAGCGCCACGCTGCCCACCGACGCCGTGGTCAGCAGTGCAAATGGCAGCACTGCGCCTCCGAGATTCTTGGGCTCGGTCATCAGCGCGACCCAGGCGCTCGTGCCGAGGCCGTAGACGAAGGCCGTCGAATACAAGAGCGTGAGCTCGTCGTGGGTTCGCAGATGCGCGGCATCCGCGTCGCCGCGCAGCCGCGAGCGGCAAATTTCGGCGAGCTCCTCGGCGAGCCGCGCATCTTCCGGAGTCGGCGCTTCCGCCGCCAGTCGCTCGAACACGGGCGCGGCGAGCGCCTCGTGACCCGCGACGAGCTCTTCGCGGGCGCGGGCGTAGCGTTCGTTCCAGCTCGCTCGGTTGGATTGGGCGTGAGCCGAGCTCGGCCAGAGCGCGAGTGCGATGAGCAGAACAGTCGCAAGCGCGGGGCGGGGTAGCCGTGGGATTGATCGGGTCATCTCGGTTTCGCTTTTCACAAATGGGCGTGGAGCTCGATGCCGCTTGCGCTTTCGTGCGCCGAGCCGCGTGCGGCTCCCAACCGGCCCGTGCGGAGGGTGTCGCTTGCGAACAGGCGCAAGGTCCAACTCGGCAGCACGCGCGCGCCGAGGCCGAATTCGAAGCGCTGCCAAGAGTCGCTGATCGGCAAGTGGACATGCTCGTCGACACAAGCGAAGTGGCGACCGACCAGGCTGCCGTCGGCCTCGAGCCCGGCGAAGCGTAGCTCGAGTGAGCTTTCGAGCTGCGCGCCTGCTCCAAAGTAGTAGTCGAAGTGCTGGATGACCGGTGCAAGCTTCGAGCGATCGCCATAGGCGCGGCTGGCAATGGGATGAATGCCCCCGTAAGTCGCGGCCACGTCGAGGCGCGCTGCGAGCGATGCGCCGCCCAGCGCGGCGCGGTATTCGAAGCGGGCACCCGCGGGTTGGATGAACGCGGAGTGGTCGCGCGTGCTCTCCAGTCCGTCGCCGTAGTCGTGAATCAAGTAGCGGTAGCCCATCTCGAAGCCGACCACGAAACCGCCGCCGCGCAGGCCGCTCGGGTCGAAATGCGCGCTGCGTTGAAAGTAGCCGAACGGCACCACGTGGGTCGCAAACGCTAGATCGCCGAGGCCACGCGGGCCGGCCGCAATGTGCAGCGAAATATCCGAGAGATTGCCGTCGTCGAACCAGGTCGACTGCTCGGTGGCGCCCTCGTAATCGCGCAATCTCGCGAGTTGCTCGCGGAAATCGAGGCTGAAATCGCCGCGCTCGATCACGGAGCTCTGCGGCTGGCGCAGCTCCTCGCGAGCGAGCTGGGCCGCGCCGCCGAGCGAAAAGCTGTGCCATTCATCGCGCGGAGTCGAGCTGCGACGGAGGACTCTGCCGTCGAAGGCGTCGTTCAGGCTCTTGATCGGGCCAAAGGCCGTGCCGAGCGCGCGCGTGGTGAAGGTCGCTGGCTGACGATCGAAGAACGCGGACAGCTGCGTGAACGGCTCACCGATGGTGATGCCGGAGAACGGCGTCACGATCAGATCGTTGACGCTGACGACCTCGCTGATCTCGCCGAAGTATTCCCAAAGTAGCGCACCGGCCACCGCAAAGCCGAACGACTCGCCAATGCTCAGCTGATTGCCGCGCGCCGACAAATAGTAGGCATTCCCGCCCACACCGTGGCCGTGAAAATTCGTGCCGAAGGCATTGTCGTCATGGCCGAGCGCAGTGCCCGAAAGCTTGCGCTGGAACATCTGCCAGCGATAGCCCGGGTCGCTCCCCTGCCGGACGTCGATCACGTACCAGACCTCGCTGATCGTGCTCAGCGACTCGAGTTCGAGAATCGCGCGCAGATAGTTCTTTTCCGCGGGAGCCGTGTACTCAAACGTCGCGATCGGCTCATTGGACTGAGCGGACGCGAGCGCCGCGCAGAAGAGCATGAACGTGCCGGCGCAGACCGGAGCGAGTCGGAGCGTCGGGTGCACACAAGTCCAACTGCAAACCTTGGGCCATCGCGCTCTACGCCGTGAAAGCGCGCGCGTGGCCGAAGACAGGAAGCGCTCGCAGAACGCTGTTGACGGCTCGCAGCCTCAACGCGGTTTCTGCACTGGGATGCAGATTTTGCGTCTGTGCTCGGAGTTCCCCGATGCAGCGTGCTGGAAGCAGTTGCTGAGGCGCGGCGCCGAGCGCGCCTCATGATTCGAAGGGTGCGAGGGCTAGAACATCCCGAGAATGCTCAAGCTCCCTTCCTTCTTCGTGACGCTGGGCACGACTCTCACGGGTGACCCGTGGAGGGAGGGGACCAGCACTCCCACCGACGTGCCGACTATCGCGCCGCCCACCGCATCGGTGATGAAGTGGCGTCCGGCCATCACCCGCGCCGTTCCGACGAAGGACGCCGCAGCCAGCCCGACTCCCCAGAACAGGTAGGGCGAGTCTTGGTTCGGATGCAGCCGACGTTCGGTCATGTACAAGGAGGTGGCGATCGCAAAGCTCACCGCGGTGTGGTTACTGAGGAACGACAGCGCTCCATTGGCGCTATTGCGTGTGGAGAGGGGCGCCTTGTCGCCATACACGAATGGTCGAGGCCGCCCCGCCGCGAGCGTGAGGATCGACGAGAAAGCGGTGGCGCTGAGACCTGCCTCGGTGATCACCACCGCGTCATTCAAGGCAGGCAAGGGTCCCTCGTCGACCGCCAGCGCGATGGCCGTTCCTCCCATCATCGCGGAAATGGCGATGTCGGAAGCGTTGGTCCAAGCGGGACTCCAATAGCCGGCCGTCGTTCTGTCCAAGCTGTTCAAATCGGCTGGATTGCACTGGGGGGCACAATAGGCGCCCTGGGTGCGGATGAGGTGGGCTGACGTCAGCACGACGCCGATGCCGAGAACTGGCAAATCCGTTTCCGCGTAGAGCTGAAAGGCGGGGCGTGTCACGTCGCGCGGGCTGGGAACGATGGGCGTTAGCTCGGCCTCCTTTGCCTGACGCGCGGCCTGAGTGGCTTTCGACGGGTCTGTCGCGCTGGGGCTGAGCGGGGGCGCTTGCGACGGGCTCGGGGCCGCCTGCGGGGGTGCCGCCGAGGAAGGCAGAGGCAGCTCGGGCTCTCCCGGCTTTGGTTGCTCAGCGACGGCCGGGCTGGCTTGGGCGTAAGCGTTGGTCGCTCCGCTCAAAGACACGGCAAACGCCAAACTCATTGTCCGCACGACCTGCTTGGAGCGCATGGCTGGACTTTGTCACACCGCGTCCGAGTTAACCTCCGAATTCTACGCCAACGAGGAACCGGTATTGCGGATAGCCGAACGGGGCACCGGTCAAGTGGGGCACGGGCAACGCCAGGTAAGTCGGGTCGATCGTCAAATAGAAGCCGCGGGCGACTTTCCACTCAACGCCCAGAAAACTCAGGCCGAAGAACGGCCCGGAGCTGCCGGCAGGAGCGCCGACCAAGTCGATCAACAACACCGACAGGCCGATACCGGCCTGACTCCGAATGTTGAGCGACTCTGTTTTGAGCTGAAAGCGTCGAATGATGCTCACGTAAGCATTGAAGGCACCGGCCCTCACTCGCGTGGGTGACGTGGCAATCCACGGGTTCAGTTCTGCGTCGAAACCGAACATCAGCGGTCTGCTGATTTGATATCGAAGCCCAAGGCCGCCCGTAAGGGCGGGGTTGTCATATGAAGCCCCGAAATCGGCGCGACCGAAGAAGGCCCCAACTGGGTCCTCGGTACTCGGGGCTCCGGCGTTGCTCTTGCCTTTCAACGCCCGGACTGGCGCAGAGTTCTCCATGCCGCTCAACGGTGAATCGGCCTGAGCTTCGTGCGGGCAAAGAGCGACCGCGCTGCCGAGCGTGCTCGCGAGGGCTGCCGCGTGACGTCGCCGGCCAGCGCGACGAATTTTTTGCGTGCTCGTGATCCGCACCCTGCGCCGGACGCGAAAGAGCAAGACGAGCCCACCCAATGCCGCAAAAGCGAGCCAGGGAGAACGGGTCCACGGCTCGCGGCCCGCGGCGGCGCAACCGCAGCCCGTGTTGGCATAGGCAAGCTCGGGTGCGTTGCACCAGTGGTTGTCCGAGGTGCAATGCGCCTCGGTGTCGAAAGACAGGTATTTGTCCAACACGGCATCGACCCCGCTGCTCTTGGCGGCTCGATCGGTGGTTCGGTCGAGCAGCACGGACAAGGCCGCCGTTCCGGCCTCGACAGCCAACCGGTGCCGCTCCGCGCGTCGTTCATCCGGGTCGTCGCAACGGTCGAGCTCCTTCATGTGGGCTGGCCCGTCGCGGCTTTCGATCAAGGTGTCGTCGGCGTATTCAATCCAGTTGAGCACCACCGTGATCTTGTGGCGGTCGGCGGCGTTGCGAAACGTATGCGTGAAGCTGTCCTCGATCGCGTGGATCGCGCGCCCGGCGCGCAGATAAAACATCGGGACGCTGACCGTGACTTCGCCCCGAATCGAGAGCGTTACTTGCAGCGGTTCGCGTTGGTCACCGTCCGGAAGTCCGTCGCTGCCCAGGCCCTCCAGCGCCGATAATAGCGTCTCCCGGATGTAAGCGCGGCAGTCGTCGACCGCGGCCTGCGAGCCCGTAGGTTCGTCCTGTTCGGCGCGGCGTAAGCAATGCTGCTTTTGACCATTGGGGTCCGCATTCAACGACGCCAATTGATCGAGCGCTACCGCTGCGAAGTTCTTCACGTCATTGTCGCGAACGCCGAGTACCAGCGTCACGGCAGCGATGTCAGCGAGATCCCCCGGTATCGTAAATGGCACGTCTGCCATGAGCGCGCGATCCTCCTTCGCGAGCGGGAGGGGGACGGCTAGCTCGGGCATGGCGGCCCGCGTGGCGCGTAGCATCTCTTCGGTCAGCTCTTCGTGGCACCCGGGGGTGACCTGCGTTTCGATCGTGTAGGCGTGCGCGGCTTTGACCATCAGCAGTGCGCACACGAAGAACCACGCGGCTCGCGGGCGAAAAGATGTCATCTTAGATTCGATAACGCATCTTCCGCGCTTCTTCTATCGTCGATTCCAGTGCTCCACTTTGAGTATTATTGTCACGCTGATTCGCGCTAGAAAATGGGGGAATCGGCTCGAAATTTCAGAGGTCGGGCAAAAAAGTCGCTCCCACTCCATAGTGGTTGTGATGCACGAAGGACTCGAGATCGCGACGTATGTGGATGTGCTCCTCCGCCTCCGCGGGATAACCCAAGCGGACGGCGAGTGCCACGCGCAGCCGCTCGGGTATGCCGAGCAGAGCTCGAGCCTGCGTGCCCGCATCGTTATCGCCGAAAGCGCTCAGCACTTGAAAACCCAAGCCGAGCGAAGCCGCCTCGAGCCACATGTTCTCGAGCACGCATCCGAGGCTCATGATGCCGAGAAAATCGCCTTCGGAGCCCGGCGCGCGACGGCTCGGATCGAACAACAGGACGAGCAGCGCGGAGCTGCTTTCGACCCAGAGACCGAGCTTTCGGCTGCGCTCGTGCGGCGGCACCGTGTGGCCCGGCGTGAGCCAGGAGGCGGGAAAATTGTGGCTCAAAATGCCCACTTTTCGCGCTTGGAGCTCCGCCGTCGTGTGCGAGACGAGCGCCCGATTCTCCGTGATGAACGCCGGCGAGACTTGCTGCTCGATCGCGCCGAGCGCCGCCAAGAGCGGCCGATGGTCGACCACGATCAGCTCGAAGTTCTGCATATTGTGCGCGGTTGGCGCAACGCGTGCGGCTTCCAGGATCCGCGCGAGGTGCGGTTGGGGGATTGGGCGCTCGGGCTCGAAAGGCACGCGCGCCGAGTGGCGCTCTCGAATCACCTCCAGCAGCGTGCGCGCGTGCGACGGTCGTCGAATCCCCGAAGATTGGCTCACGAGTTTTCCTCTTTGCACGCCGCATACCAAGGCTCCGTGCTCGGAAAAGCGCGCTCGCACTCGCCGCCAAGTCGCGCAAAATCTCCTGCGCGTCGCGCAAGCCTTGCGCCGCGATCCGCAAGGACGACCAGCACGCCTGGCTAGGCCGCGCGCGAAACAGGCATGAATGCTGCACCCAGCCCGCTCATGTCGGTACGAACGATGGATGGTAACGAGGCGGTGGCCTCGGTTGCCTATCGGCTCAACGAGGTGATCGCGATCTATCCGATCACGCCCGCTTCGGTGATGGGCGAGCTGTGCGACGAGTGGACCGCGAAGGGTAAAAAGAATCTTTGGGACAGCGTGCCGACGGTCGTCGAAATGCAGTCTGAAGGAGGTGCCGCCGGTGCGGTGCACGGCGCGCTGCAGGCCGGCGCGCTGGCCACGACGTTTACGGCCTCTCAGGGCCTGCTGCTGATGCTGCCCAATATGTATAAAATGGCGGGCGAACTCGAGCCGGTGGTCATCCACGTCGCCGCGCGCACGATCGCGAGCCACGCGCTCAGTATCTTCTGCGATCACTCGGACGTGATGAGCTGCCGCCAGACGGGCTTTGCGCTGCTCGCGTCCGCGACCGTTCAGCAGGCGCACGATTTTGCGTGCATCGCCCAAACGGCCACGCTGAGAAGTAGAATTCCGTTCCTGCACTTCTGCGATGGCTTTCGCACGTCGCACGAGCTCGTCAAAGTGGCGGAGCTATCCGATGAAGACCTGCAGGCACTGGTCGACGAAGCGTTGATCGCCGAGCGCCGTAGTGCGGCGTTGACGCCGGATCATCCGAGCGTGCGCGGTACCGCGCAAAACCCGGACACGTTTTTTCAAGCGCGGGAAGCTGCCAATCAGTTTTACCACGCGTGCCCCGAAATCGTGCGCGCGGAAATGGCGCGCTTCGCTGAGCGAACCGGCAGACACTACGAGCTGTTCGAGTACGTCGGCCACCCGCAGGCGGAACACGTGGTGGTCGCCATGGGCTCGGCGACGTCGGTCGTGGAGGAGACCGTGCGCGAGCTGACCGGGCAAGGGCGTCGAGTCGGCATGGTGCGGGTCAGCTTGTATCGGCCGTTTTTGGTCGAAAGCTTTTTGCGCCATGTGCCCCGTTCGGTCACTCGCATCGCCGTGCTCGACCGCACGAAGGAGCCCGGAGCGGTCGGTGAACCGCTGTACCTCGATGTGGTCTCGGCGCTGGCCGAGGGGGAGCGCGGGGATCACGTAGATTGTATCGGCGGTCGCTACGGGCTTTCGTCCAAGGAATTTACGCCGGCGATGGCCAGCGCCGTCTTCGACGAGCTCGAGCGCAGCTCGCGTCGACGACACTTCTCGCTCGGCATCGTCGACGACGTCACGCGCGAATCACTGCCTTATTCGAGCCGGCCTCAGCCGGCCTCGAGTGACCTGTACGAAGCCGTCTTCTTCGGGCTCGGCTCCGACGGCACGGTCGGCGCCAACAAGAACACGATCAAGATCGTGGGCGACGGCAGCAGCTACTACGTGCAAGGCTACTTCGTATACGATTCGAAGAAAGCCGGCGCCGTGACGGTCTCGCATTTGCGCTTCGGCAAGCAGCCCTTCGAAAAGCCGTATTTGGTCACGCAGGCCGACTTCGTCGGTTGCCACCAGTTCGATTTGCTGGAGCGCGTCCCAGTGCTGGAACGCGCGCGGCAAGGGGCCGTGCTGCTGCTGAATAGCCCGCACGGCCAGGGCACGTTCGCGCGTCTGCCGCGCGAGGTGCAGCAAGAGATCGTCGACAAACAGCTGCAAGTTCAGGTCGTCGATGCCTACCGGATCGCGGCGGAAGCGGGTCTCGGCCGTCACATCAACACCGTGATGCAGGCCTGCTTCTTCGCGCTCTCGTCGTTGATCCCAGTCGAGCAAGCGTTGAGCGACATGAAGCAGGCGATTGAGCGCTCGTATCAAAAGAAGGGCCCCGAGGTGGTCGCGGGAAACCTGACCGCGCTGGCCGCTGCGCTGGCCGGGCTCGAACAGCTCACGCTGCCCGCGACGGTCGATGAGTCGGCGCACCACCGTCGGCCCGCGGTCTCCGAAGACGCACCGGATTTCGTGCGACGCGTGACGGGAGCGATGTTGGCTGGCCTGGGTGATGCGCTGCCGGTCAGCGCATTTCCGGTCGACGGGAGCTGGCCCACGGGCACGAGCCGCTATGAAAAGCGAACGCTCGCTCCGGAGATCCCGGTTTGGGACAGCGCGCTCTGCATTCAATGTAACAAATGCGTGCTCGTTTGCCCGCATGCGGCGATCCGCGCCAAGGTGTTTGCGGATCAAGGCAGCGCTCCGCCTGGCTTTGCGCCGGTCGCTTGGCGGGGTGCGGATTTTCCAGAGCAAAGTTATGCCTTGCAGGTCGCTCCCGATGATTGCACCGGCTGCCGACTGTGCTTCGAGGTCTGTCCGGCGAAGGACAAATCCAACCCCGTGCACCGTGCGCTCGAGATGGCGCCGCTTTCGCCGTTGCTCTACACCGAACGCACGAAATTCGAGTACTTCCTCGGCTTACCCGAGGTCGATCGCCGGCGCGTGCATTTGGACGTGAAGGGCTCACAGCTGCTCTTACCTCTGTTCCAGTACTCGGGTGCGTGCTCGGGTTGCGGCGAGACGCCATACCTCAAGCTTTTGACGCAACTCTTCGGCGATCGCTTGCTGATTGCCAACGCCACCGGTTGTTCCTCGATTTATGGGGGAAATTTGCCGACGACTCCGTACGCGTCCGACGCGAATGGCCGAGGCCCAGCATGGGCCAATTCACTGTTCGAGGACAACGCGGAGTTTGGCTACGGCATGCGGCTCGCGGTCGACACGCGCCTGGCGCAAGCGCAAGCGCTGCTCCGCGCGCTCGGGTCGGAGCTTCCCGAACAGCTCGTCTCCGAGCTCCTCTGTGCCGAGCAAAAGGACGAAGCGGGGATCTTTGCACAGCGCGAGCGTGTGGCGCGTCTCGTCACGTTGCTCGCAACCGTCGGCACGGAAAGCGCGCAGCGTTTGGCGGCGATTGCTGAGTACTTGGTCAAAAAGAGCGTCTGGCTCGTGGGCGGCGACGGCTGGGCCTATGACATCGGCTTTGGCGGGCTCGATCACGTGCTCTCGACGAAGCGCGACCTGAACGTGCTCGTGCTCGATACCGAGGTTTATTCAAATACCGGTGGCCAGCGCTCGAAAGCGACCCCGCTCGCCGCAACCGCGAAATTTGCGGCCTCGGGCAAAGAATCGCCCAAGAAGGATCTGGGACTTCACGCGATGAGCTACGGTCACGTGTACGTCGCGAGCGTCGCGTTCGGCGCCAAGGATGCCCAAACCGTGCGCGCCTTCGCGGAGGCCGAGGCTTACCCCGGCCCGTCGCTGATCATCGCCTACTCGCACTGCATCGCGCACGGCTACGATCTGGCTCATGGCGCCGAGCAGCAGAAGCTCGCGGTCGACTCGGGCGTGTGGCCGCTGTTCCGTTTCGATCCGCGGCGTGCCGCGCGCGGGGAGGCCCCGCTCACCTTGGATTCGACACCCGGGCGAGCCAAGGTGGCCGACTACATGCACGGTGAAGGGCGCTTTCGTGCGCTCGAAAAGCTCGATCAAACGCAGCACGACGCGCTTTGCGCGCAGATCGATCGCGAGGTCGCCCACCGCATCGAACTTTACCAGCAGCTCTCGCGCATCAAGCTGTCGGTCGCAACCTGACGCCGAGCGCTCGCGCAGCGCGGGCGAAGACGAGCTTTGAATCCAAGGCTTGTCTTCGCGTCCGCCTGCCGCGGAAGCTGCGTGTCCCGCGGTTGCGCTCGTGCTGCAGCGCGGGCTTGCCAGAGCCGAGACCGCGTCTTGGGCAGCGCCGCAACACGCCCACGCCCCCCCCCAAAAAAAATGGCCTGGGCCGAGGTTTTGGTTTTGATGGTCACCGAGCGCGCACTCCGCGGCTCAGCCTTCGGCGGCGCGGGGCGTTTCACGCGCAAAGCGCCGAAATGCGGGCTCAACGGCGACTATTCGGCTGGGTGAAGCATGGCCATGCCCATCATGCCCGCGTCGGCATGGTCGAGAATGTGGCAGTGAAACATCCACATTCCGGGGCGCTCGTCGAAACGAATCGCGATTCGGATGCTGGCATCGACCGGCACGTTGGCCGTGTCGCGCCACTCGGCCACGCTGGGCGCGACTCCGTTCACGTCCAACACTTGGAAGAAGAAGCCGTGCAGATGAAAGGGGTGCGCCCAGGCGACTTCGTTTTTGACGGTCCAGACCTGCGTGTCTCCCATCGGCACCATGATCGGCTGGGCTTTGCTACCGGGGATGCCGTTGATGCCGAGCTCGAATTTCCCGTTTTCGTCGTTCTGGGTCAGCCGCAAAAGCTGTGGCGTCGCGTTCGACACGTCGATTGGGACGATCTCGCGGCTGAGCGCGGGCAGCGCCGGGCTCGCGAGCGGTGCTTCGTCGCTGGTGCGAATTCGGAAGATGGTCGCAGGACTGCGATACTCCGTGCTGCCAAATCCGCGATCGTAGGGCAGCCATTGCACGGGCAATTCGCTGCTCTGCGGCATGGCCAAGTCCAAAACCACGTCTGCGCGCTGCGCAGGTGTCAGCACGACCGTCGAGAGGGGTTCCGGAGCGGCGATCAGGCCGTCATCACCGCCAATGCGCGTGAAGCTTTGGCCGGACAGAGCCAGCTGAAAGTAACGGCTTTTTGCGGCGTTGATGATGCGCCAACGTTGACGGAGCCCAGCCCGCGCGGTCAGTAGCGGGTTGAGCTTGCCGTTGACGAGTAGGGTGTTGCCCTCGCGCCCGAAGAGCGTCGCCAGATCGCCGCCCTCATCCGGGGGAGACTGAGTGCCGTCATCGTTGAGCTCGATGTCGCTCAGCAGGAGCACGAGCTCGTCGCCCAGATCGGCGGGCTCGTCGGGATCGGTCACCACGATCGGGCCGTACAAACCGAAGCCCTCTTGGGCCGCCGAATCGACGTGCGGGTGGTACCAGTACGTGCCCGCATCGGGCACGACGAAATCGTAGTCGAAGGCCGCTCCGGGCTCGACTTGCGGCTGCGTCACGCCGGGCACACCATCCATGGCGTTGGGCAGACGAATGCCGTGCCAGTGGATGGTCGTGGGCTCCGGCAACTGATTCCGGAAATGCACGATCAAGCGGTCGCCGCGGGCAACGCGCAGCAGCGGACCCGGAAACACACCGTTATAGGTCCAGACCGGCGTGGTCTTGCCGGGGACGATTTGGATCTGAGCGATTTGCGCGACGAGCGTGGTCTCGAACACGTGCGGATCGGGGTTCTCGTCCGTCGCCTCGGGCAGCCGGAGCTCCGAATCCCAACCGCTCGGTTGCTCCGCGGCGCTCTTGCTCGTAGCTTGCGTGCACCCGGCTAGAAATAGCCCGACAATCAGACACAGCTCGGATTTGCCGGGGGATCGCCTCATGCCGCGCGCACCGCCGCGGAAACCGCGATTTCGGGGGGAGCCGCGAGGGTCTTTCTCACTTTGCAGCTGTCCGCGGCGCGCACGACGGCGGCGCGGTAAGCCTCCGGAAAGCCATCCGGCAGCAAAATTTCCAGATCGACATGCGTTAGGCGGTGCGTCTGCTCATCGAAGCGCTGGTGTTGAACGAGCTCGATCTCGCTGGTCGGAATGTTCCTGGCCTGGCAAAAACTCAGCACATAAAAGCCAGCACAGGTCGCAAGCGACGCCAGGAATAGATCGAACGGCTCCGGCGCGGTGCCCGCGCCGCCGTGTGCCAGGCTTTGATCCGTGATCACGACGTACGGCCCAAGCTGTGCTTCGACTTTTCTGCCACTGGGAAATGAAACTCGAATGTCCATGACGATGAGAGCCAGCAAGTAAGCTGACGGGTTCGCCGGCAAAGCGCGGCGGTCGGCCTCAATGAGGATGCGTGGCGGGATTGCTGGAGACAGCGCACGAGGAAATGCCGAGCGCTCGGTATAGCGGGCAGAAACCGATGATGCCAGTGAGCAACGGCACGAACCCGACCAGGCCCCAAAGCGTGCGCGGGCCGAGGACCGCCAGGGACAACAGGACAACGCCGACGGCCACCCGGAGCATGCGGTCGAGCGTGCTTTCATTCTTGAACATCTCGCTGCCTCCAGGTCTGCTGTGGCTGCATTGCCCGTGCCAGTGGGCGCTCGCTCCAGATGGGCGGAATTCAGCCCATTTTTCAAGCTGATCTCGCAAACGCTGCGCTCGCTCGGCGCAAAGCGTGCGTCACGATCCGGGGCAGGGGTGCTCACGCGGCGATCTGGCGGAATGCGCCCGCGATCCGCGGCTCGGCGCGCTGCGCGGTCAGCGCAGGTTTGGTCCGGTGCTTGCTCTGATACTGCGTGCGCTGCTCGCCGTCTGGCCGGAGCAGGAGGTCGTCGTGGCTGATTCACCCGAGCAAGCTCAAAAAATCCCGGCACACTGGCTGCCGCTGCGCGCCGAGCCGACGGCAGCGCTGGCGGTCGACTGCCCGAGGCAGGGTAAGCGCGTGAGTCTCGAGGAATGCATGCGCTGCGGCGCTTGGGTCGGCGTGTTCCCGGATCGGCGAGCGGGCGGCGCGTCGCTCGCGTGCGATGACCATGAAGAACCCGCGAGCGAACGCCTGGATCCACCGGCTATCCCCAACGTCGCCGCGCGCTCCTGCTCGGAGCCGCCGACGCAGCGGGTGCGCGATCGCTGCGTTCTATTCGTCGTGCAGGGCACGGCGCTCGGCTCCGTGTTCTCGATTCCGGCGGAAGGGGCGGTACTCGGCCGCAGTCTGACCGCCTCCGTGGTGCTCGATGGCGAGGCAATTGCACCCCGCCATGCCGAATTCTCCGTGCGCGGCGATGGCGTGTATTTGGAGGATCTATCGGGCGAGCCCGGAACGTTCGTCAACGAGCGGCGCGTCGAGGAGCGGGTGCGCTTGTGCGACGGCGACTTCGTGCGCGTCGGCAAGAGCACGGTCGTCAAATTCTCGCTCGTGGACGAAGCCGAGGAACATGCGCTTCGAACCTTGTTCGAGCTCACCCTGCGCGATCCGTTGACCCGGCTGTACAATCGCCGCTATTTCGACGACCGCGTGCGGAGTGAGTTTTCGTTTGCCGAGCGGCATCGTACGATGCTGGCGCTATTGTTGGTCGATATCGACCATTTCAAGGCCGTCAATGACACCTTTGGTCACCTGATCGGCGATCGCGTGCTGCAGTTGGTCGCCCGCAGCATTTCGAAAATGATGCGCCCGGAGGACGTGCTGGCGCGCTACGGCGGCGAGGAATTCATCATCGTTTGCCGCGATTCTTCGCTGCGGAATGCGCAGATCTTGGGCGAGCGCGTGCGCCGCTCGATCGAAGCGATGCGGCTCGATCGGCTCGGCCCGGCGCTGCAGGTCACCGTCAGCATTGGCGTCGCTGCGATCGATGCGGAGCACCCGTGTGCTTCCGTCGAAGCGTTGATCGAGGCTGCAGATCGCGCTATGTACGAGGCCAAGAGAGCCGGCAGAAATCGAATCGCGATTGCTCCCGAGTAGCGTTGACGCGCGGCTGGGCTCAAGGGTTGTAAGGGATGCGAATGCCTTGGCTGTCCAGACGGCGCAGCAGCTCCCCGAGTGAAGCTCCCTTACCTCCGACCGAAGCGATGTCGGCGAGGCCAACCTCGCGCAATGGGATCACGTATTTCATCGGCTCTCCAACACGCAAGCAGTGGCGACTTGCCGCACTCAGCCGGCAAAGCACGAGCCATGCCGGCCCTGCTCGCGCCTGGATGACTCCGAATTCGCCGGGCCGTTGCGCCACAACGGCTGCCTGGGTCGTTACGTTCGCAGGCAGGCGCGTGCTGCAAGCGCTGCACCGCTGCGCGCAGGTTTTGCGTCGGGGATCCAGCGCAAATCCGCAGCGGTCTGGAACGGCGCTTGCCTACTCGTGGCTGAAAATCACGACCCTGCTCAGAGGAGGTTTGGATGGATCTTCGTACGCAAATCATGAAAAGCCTGGCTGCCGTCCGGGAGCACGCCAAACTTCAGGCGCACCTCTTTTCGATGGACGCGCGGGAACTCTGGAAGGATCTGGACGACGAGCTGTTCGCGGTCGAGGACCAGCTCACGCGGAATGGCGAGAAGGCGGTTTCTGCGGCGGCGCAGCGGGCAGCGGAGCTCGTGCAGCGCGCGGAGGCCTTCTTGGACCGCCACGCGCTCGGTGAGCTGTCGCTGCTTTCGCCCGCCTCGCGCGTGATGACCGCGGCGGTGGTCAGCTGCCTGCCGTCCGACTCGCTCAATGTTGCGGCGCAGATCATGTGGGACGAAGATTGCGGCGCGGTGCCCGTGGTCGATACCGCGGGACTCCTGGTCGGGCTGATCACCGATC
>Ga0207667_10002311_pt1 | contig 23903 bp, 22 predicted proteins | sample KBSCornC52_FD_184301 | JGI IMG/M metagenome (GOLD analysis project Ga0207667, IMG submission 184301) | Corn rhizosphere microbial communities from Kellogg Biological Station, Michigan, USA - KBS Corn C5-2 (SPAdes) (version 2) | ecosystem: Host-associated > Plants > Roots > Rhizosphere > Soil ...
GTCGTGTCCGGGCGCAGGAACTGCACTGCATGCTCGCCGCTCTCGGTCGTCTGGTTTGCCCAGGCGCCACGCACGTAGGTCAGGACGCTGCGGTCCTTCACCCGCCGTTCCCCCTCACGGGCCGCGGCGTTGAATGCCACGCCGCCAGGCGGAGTCATCAGCGACGCGTGCGCATCCAAGATGGTGGACTTGCCGGAACCAGAGGGGCCGACGAACAAGTAGCCTTCTTGGGCCACGTCGATGTTGACGTAGCCCGAGAAAGTGCCCCAGTTGAATAGCTGCATCTGGCACAGCTTCATCTGGTCAGCGTCAGGCGTTTGCGCCCCGTCTGAGCCAAAGATGCTGACGACTTTGTCGGCTTCCATCACATGCCCTCCCGGTCGAGGTCGTCCGTGTCTGCGTTTTGGTCCGCATCAACATCGGCGTCCACGTTGCCATCTCCGTCGGCAGCCGCGCTTTGACTGACGCCGTCGGCACTCGCCTCATTGGCGGCCTCGTCATCGTCTGACCTGCCGAGGGCGGCCGCCGTGATGGCGCGATAGGTACCTGCCAGGGCCTCAATGTCTTCGGCCGAGAACAGGAGCTTCAAGGTTGGCGACACCTCAAATCTTTCCTCGCCACCCCGAATTTTGTGCAATAGGTTGAGCTCCTTGGCCTTCTCCACCGCGTTGTCCATCTGCTTGTCGAACCGGGCGTGATTGACATTGCGGTCACGCTCGTAGACCTTCAGGTGTTCAAACATCTCGGCCTTCGAGACCACGGCCCGCTCACCTTGGGCGTCGGCTTGGGTCAACCGTTGCCGGATGAACAGAACCAGCGCCGACTGAAGGAATGTGAGCGACGCGCGGCGAAGCAAGATGGGGGCGTCGAGCTCCTCGGTATTGGCTTGGCGAGTGAACGCAACGGTCTGGTCGTAGTCCACGACCAACTCGAGAAACAGGTTGTGAAGGTGCTGGCGAAGCGCCGCCTCGTCTCGAAGCACCACTTGCCAAAGCTTGGACTGTCGGCGCCCATCAACCGACGGCCCCTGGAGGAGCTGCACCAGTGTTCGCCGCGTCTCGACGCTGAGCGTTCCTCGGTCGCCCGGGAAAAGCTCGCTTCCGGTCGGCTCCAAGTCGTCGACAGACGAAGCCTCACCGTTGTCGACAACGGCGGTCGCCATCAACTGGCCCGCATCACCGTCGCCGGCGACATCGTCAATCTCAGTCTGTGAACTCAAGCAGCTTCTCCCTGGTGAAGTAGATGGCCGGGATGCGGGCAGCACGGTCTACGCCGTCTTTGCCCGTCCAGCGAACGTGTTGCGTGGTCTGGGTCACTTCCGCGTGCTTGGCCCCCAGCGCCACGTAGCCAACGACGGAACCGAAACCTTGTTCAGCCGGAAAGCGCTCGAGGATGTCGGCGATAGTCACCTGCGAGACCTCAAGCAGCATGGCTTTGACGTGCTCGCGCAGCGTGCGGAAGTCGATTTCGGAGTGCCGCACCATCTCCTCGACTGCGTCGATGGTTAGCTCCGACTCCTCGGCTTCGTTCATGTTCGAGTCCGGGACACGCATGGACGGGTCGTACAGGTTCCACTGGGAAGCCGAACGGATGCGGCTGCTGGTCAAGCTCAGCGAGAAGTCAATCGTCTCGTTCGGGCGAACACAGTCGCGCGCCGCCAAGGCCGCCTGCTGAGTCTGCTTGAGCAACGAGTGCAGGCGGCGCTGCTCCTGGAACTCGCGACTCTGGACGAAGCTCTTCAAGCTGCGGGCAAACTGCTGCAGCACCTCATGCACCTCGCCGCCCTCATCCATCAGGACGGCGGTCATAGACTGCAAGAACTTTCGCTCGCGCGCCTCAAGCTGGCGAGCAAAGCTTCGCGCAGCGATGGCGTCCAGCGCCTCCGTCAGCGCGTAGGACTGCTCCCCATCAGTCAGAAGCCGCCAGAAGGCCGTGAACGTGCGCCCAGGGTCGCTCTCCGCGATGAGGTCAACACCGGCAAACAAGTGCTCTAGCACGTCACCTCGGCTGCCGTCGTTTTCCATGAGGCTTTGCCGTAGGTCGCGATTGAGACGGTCGAAGGCGTCGCGCACATTGCGAAAGTCGCTGGCAAGCTCCTGCGCAAGGCCGATGACTTCTCGGGCACGCTCGACCGCTCGGTCTTTCGGCAGCGTCTTGATGCCGCCCTTTTCCACCGCAGCAATCTCTTGGTCGATGCGCTCTCGCTCCGCCCGAAGGCTGGCCAAGCGCGTCTTCGGGTTGGCGTCGGTTTCCTCGGCCAAGCGGATGACCTGCTGCATCACGCTGGCCAAGCGGCTTTCAGTGGCCGTAATACGCGGCTTTTGAAGCCCGGTCACCCAACGTAGGGCAGCGGCTGCATCGACGCTCAGTTCGAATGCCTCTTCCTGTGCACCCGCGGGAAAGCGCCGTACCAGCCAGCCTTCCGTCAACCAATTGGCCAGGTACGCCTGCGGGGTCTGCGCCATCTCGTGCCCTCGGCCCCGCAGGACGTCGAGGTCGCGAGTCACCCGCTCCAACGCAACTGACACTGGGACGGTCTTCTCCTCGTCCTCGAACATCGACTGCAGCAGCGCCGTCACCAAGGGCCCGTGGTCGATAGCCAGAAGCCTCCATACGCGGCCAGCGCGCAGAGCGACGTAGCTTTCAGCGAGGCGAGCAACTTTCACGAGGTTTCCTTAGCTTCCAACGTGACCTGGTTGATGAGGACGATGATGCGACGACCATCACGGCTAACAACTATACGCGCATATTTTTTATGCGCATAGTCCTTAGATGCGTGTAACAATGCGCGCTATGACGAAAAAATCGACTCTGCCTTCACCGGCCCCTGCATCGGACGCCAGGTCGGTCTCGCGGTGGGGACAAGACCGCCGGCTCGAGTTCATCGACTGGCGCCTCAGATGGGACGGCCGCATCAACCGAAGCGACCTGACTTCGTTCTTTGGAATTTCCATCCCCCAGGCATCTTTGGATATCGCGAAATACCTGGAGATGGCGCCCAGCAACGCTGTCTATGACCGGAGTGCCCGCGTCTACGTTGCCTCGCCAACGCTCCAAGCCGCCTTCCCAAGCAATACTCCGGAACGGTATCTGAATGAGTTGCTGATGCGCGCGGCATCGGTGTTGCCAGAAGAACTGAGTTTTCTCGGCTGGACGCCGCCAGTCGACCTCGCGCCCAGCCCTGGGCGGGCCGTTCCTGCTGAAATACTGGCACCGCTGCTTTTGGCGGCCCGAGAGGGCAAGCAAGTCGTTGCCAGCTACCAGTCAATGTCGGCCTTGGAACCCACGAAGCGTGCGCTGTCACCACACGCAGTGGCCAACGACGGTTTCCGGTGGCACGTCCGGGCGTACTGCCATCTGAGGGCGGAGTTTCGAGACTTCATCATCCCGCGCATCCTGTCGGTGCAAAACACCGACGAGCCCGGGATGGACGCGTCAAACGACGAAGCTTGGAACCGCAAGGTCACGTTGGTGTTGGGCCCGAACCCTGAGCTGTCGCCAGCTGCCCGCAAGGTCATCGAGCTCGACTACGGGATGGCAGGTGGCCAAGTGAAGCTGGAGTGCAGGCAGGCGCTGCTGTTCTACACCCTCAAGCGGCTTGGCCTTCTCGAGGGGCAAGAGGCGCCTCCGGAGGTGCAGCAAATTGCGCTCGTTAATCGAGACGAGATAGTAGGGTGGCTACCAAAGGGCGGCTAGCGCCTCGCCTGGGGGCATTGCAATCAGAAGTGCTCGCTTCACCGGCAAGAGCAAGCGACATTGCCACCGCAGTAGCGTGTCCAAACGGAACGCGCCCTGCGGCGGCGGAAGCTCACCAAGTTCGCAACGGCAACTTCTGAAGCGCTTAGAGCTCGGGGCCGATGGTTTTGAGCGTCAACGACGGCAAGAACGTCACATCGAGATACTTTGCCTTCAGCGCCGCCTTCATGTCCGCAGGGATTGCGAGAGTCGCGTCGCCATTGCCAACCGCCCAGGCGGAATCCCAGAAGCGGGCGAGGTACATCGCACCGCGCACCATGACGTCAGCGGTCCTGTCGCCGAACTCCTGCCACAAGCCGTCGAGTGCGGCCACGGAAGCCTTGGGGCCGCCACCGAGCTCGTTGTACTTATCCAAGATATCCATCGGCTTGAGAATTTTCGCGGTGTCATCCATGAGGCGGACAACCTCGAGGTCAGCATCGGAGGTGTCGTAAAGCGCCATGCCATGCCCATTCTTGTTCTTGAGCTTGGTAGCGATGTCGCCGAACAGGTCGCTGCGGTAACGGTCGACCATGTTCGTCTCATACGCCGAGTGAACGCCCTTGGCGTAGGCAAGCGTCTCGACTTCACCCGTCTGAGGGTGGGTGAACTGGTAAGTTCGAGATGGGTCACCATCCGCGTAGACCGAGCCGTGCAACGGCTGGCAGCTGTCGCCCAGATAGTGCGCAGTCAGACCGGCCGCGGCAACGAAAGATACAAGGTCGCTGCTGGCGTACCCCTTCATCCGCTTGAAAGCCTGCCGAACTCGAAATGGCAAAAGCCCCTGCTTCAAGACCTTGCTCTTGTCTGCGTGTTCGGTCGGGTACGTCGTGGCGAGCCAGTTGTAGTAGCCAATGAAGGCTTGAGGCGTCAGGTAGGTCTGCGGGTCTTCCAGGCACAGCTGGCGCATCGTCTTGCCGTTCTTGTAGACCGCGTCGATGTCGGCATAGTGATTCGGATGCTCCGGGCCGTCACTTTGATGCGTCGCTTGCGAGACCTGCGTATCACGGCCGCCCGGATTGCTCTTGAACTTCTTCCACACTTCGTCGGCCACGTCAGCAAGCGGGACGAAGTCCAAGTTCTTCATGAGGTCAGCCGGCCTCGTGCTCGCCAGTGCTTCGGTGTCAAAAGTGAGCAGTTCCTTGTTGTCACGCAGCAGTTGCTTGAGGTCGGGGTCTTGTACAAGCTCAATAGCAAACGCTGCAATGCTGTAGTGCCCACTGCGTCCCCAATAGCCAGCCACCCCACGGTTTCGGTTCGTGACGAGCTCGACATCCAGCATTCGGCAGACATTCGACAGCGTCGTGGCGACGGTGAAATTCGACCGTTCCCCGCTGACCTCAAACGTTTGCCCGCCCCAAAGAACGGCAAACGGTAGAAGTTCGAGCTGGTCGACGTTCGAGGTGGCGCGCTTGGCGGCATCAGTGACGTCCAGGTTCCAGACGGTGCCCGAGTCACCGTGCACGGGACTGCGGCTGCCGTCAGCAGGCGCGACGAGCAGGTCGCCGACATAGTCGTATCCGCCAACCGACCTGTAGCGATAGAACAAGGCCTTGACGCGCCCCTCGAGGTAGCCAGAGACACCACCATGCGCGACCAGCCGTTGGTCAATCAGCTGCAGCGTCAGGTTCTGCGCATAGACATCGGCCAACTCTCCCGTTGCCGGAAGGCCGTAGATGTTGCTCGTCCACTGACTGACGTCGTCCACCTGCACCAGCCCGACATCCATGGCCAGGTAGGTCTTGTCACCCGCGAGGTCAGCGTAAGCTTCTTGGAACGGCACCCTCGTGAGCTGGCGGGTAGCACTGACGCCAATCGGCTCAGCATGGCCTCGCATGCCCGCGAACACAACTGTCCCGGCAGGGCCGCAGGCATGGCGCGCGGTCAGCGCATAAGTCAGGTGGCCGTCCGAGACGAGGCACCCGATGGACGCGGTGTGGTCCTCGCCTTGCACCGAAACGCTCACCGGCAACCCGGCACCGAAGCCTCGTTGTGGCAGCGGGTTGAAGCGGTCCGAGCCGTCGTCAGCTGTCTCCTCGACACAGACGGTGCAGACTGGGACGGCGCGACCATCTGGCATGAATAGCGTCTTCGGAACCATGTCCGAAGCTTTCGCCTTCTTGCCATCGCCGAACTCGTCGAAGGCTAGCCAGCCGCGGGTGAACACGAGGATGCACGGCCAGGAGTCAGGCTGCACCCTGGAATTTGCGAAGGTCTTGGCCGTCTTCGGGTCGTTCTTGTCGCGACGGAGATAGAGCCCCACGGCAGTGCCTGCAACGTTGGGCCGGTTCATCAAGTGGTAGTGGTAGAGCTCGCGCGCCGCGAGCAAGTCCTTGATGGACAAGCTTCGGAAGTCGTAGCCACCTTGCAAGACATTCATCTCCATCTCCTCACCTCGCATGTTGTTAGCGCACGCTGATGAACCCCATGCGATGGGCTCGCGTGGAAACGATTGGAGTTACTACCTACCTGCCAACAAGCCGTTGCGCACAGCAAAGCAGCGCCCGCTTCTCCCTTAGAACGAAGTCTCGAGACGAAACCCGACAGCGCTGTGACAAGAACGGAGGGAACTCCGCAAGCAGCGTCTCCGTGCAGCTTCGTAACCCCAAGTTCTAGGGGAGGGGCCTGCGCAGGCACAGACAGCGAGCTGTCTTCGACGCGCAATAACAGCGCAATGCGGCGGCGCCCAACCTCTTGCGCTCAGGGCCAACGTAGGCCACATTTCTCAGCAATCAAAAAGGGGCGCAACCCAGGGAGGAACGATGAAGACGAATCGCATCGCAACATGGATGCTTGGCATCGCCGCGTTTGGGGTGTCTAGTGGCGCCGGCGCTTACGACCATTTCGGTCACGCGACGGTCGGCGCCATTGCCGACACCATCCTCAAGGGTTCACCGACCGAGACGGCCGTGCGCCAAATCCTCGGTGGTCAGAGCCTCGAGTCGGTCGCCATCTGGGCAGACTGCGTGAAATCAGTGAAGGCGCCCGACTTCAAATTCACTTCGAGCGCGGACTACCCTGAATGCGACACTTTCCTTTCCGAGAGGCCTCGGATGGAACGCTTCGTCAAAGCCAATTGGGACAACTGCGGCCCTCCTGTCGGAGGCCAGGTCTGCCACGCCCAGTACCACTACACCGACGTCTCTAATCTGAGGCGTGACTACGACGTGCACTACCGCGGTGCAAGCACCGTCGACATCGTCCACTCCATCAACGCCGCCATCGTCGTCCTGCGGGGCCAAGCCTCGCCCTCACCCTACGACATTGCTGACAAGCGAGAAGCACTCACGCTGTTGGCGCACTACGTTGGTGACGTCCATCAACCTCTCCACGCTGTTGCCATCTACCTCAACGAGCAAGGGCAGACGGTCGACCCCGAGATGCAAGCGGTCTATCGTGACTTTGATACGGCTGGCGGCAACAGCATTCGGCTCCCGAGCGGGCTGCCACTCCACGCCAACTGGGACGACATTCCCGACGACTTGAAGACTACTGGCTCCCGGATGCCGCTGATGGTCACAAATGCACGTTCGGTTCCGCTCACGTCCGGCGACGTCATGTCGTGGTCGAAGCAGTGGGCGTCCGAGACCATCACTGTCGGAGCCTCGGCGTTCGAGGGACTCACGTTTACCTACAAGGACGGCACCGGTGACCGCAAGCACTGGACTGCAGCCTACACGGACGAGGCAGCCTACACGACAAGAGAGAACGAGCTTCGGCAGAAGGAACTCACTAGGGCCGGTGCGCGGCTGGCTCAGCTTCTTGAGGCCGTCTTGAGCGCGCCAGCGCCGACTTGCACTCAAGGCACTTCGAGCGCTATCGGCTTTCTCGCCAAGGACAAGCTCCCGGACGTGAAGCAGTGGATGCCGCAACAACCTGACGCTCTGAGTGTCCCGCAGCAGCTAGACGACATGATTTTTGAAAGCACGCGCCCTCTGCTTTCGACTGTGCGAGGGCGCAGTGCCGCCGAAGACGACGTCTATGATGCAGACAAGGTGCTTCAGCGATTCCTTCCCAGTCTGGGCGCAGGCGCGCCGGACGTATCGAAGAATGCCAAGCTGGTCGATGTCATCAAGAAACTGGAGCAGGACGCTTCCAACCTCGTTGACCCCGTCAAGCAGAAGGTCTGCGCTGGCGGCCGCGTGCGCCCCTTCGTGGTCCACCCGGGCACAGCCACGTGCCTGACGCCTGTCGACCTGGCGGGACACGCTGACGACGACCTTGTGAAGTACAAGCTGGCGGAGTCAGGCTCCTACCCATCGACCCATTCAATGATTGGCACGTTCACAGGTATGGTTCTCGCCGAGCTCTACCCAGCCCGGAGCGCAGAGGTACTCGCTCGCGGGATGGAGTTCGGTGAGAGCCGAGTCGTTTGCGGCTTCCACTACCAGTCCGACGTGGACGCCGGTAGGCTTGCAGCCGCCGGACTGATGGCGCGCCTGCAGGGCGAGCAGTCATTCAGGGATGCGATGGATGCTGTTCGCAAGGAGCTTGGCACTCCGTCCAGATAACGCCTCAATGGGATTTCAATCGCTTGTCACATCCTCAGAATGGGGTTCCAGCAAGTGCACGGAGCACCCCAACATGCCCTGACCTTCGCGCCACGAACCGCCTCATGTTGGTCATCGCCTCGTGCTTCGTGACGCTGGCAGCCAAAAAGTGGCCCTGGGTTTCATGCCTGAGGCCAGAGTTTCGTCAAGCGACTACCAATCTGCTCTGCAATCTTTGACATGCGCTGGCGCATGGCATAGGTCGACTTCAGGCTTTGGCTGTCGAGCGCTTGGCTGGCTTTTTGGATGAGGCTCCTGCAGCCTGCTTGAGTGCAGCCACGGCCTCAGCCTTTGCGGCATCGCGTCGCGTCTTCGCAGCGGCATTACGTCGTGCGCGCTTCTCTTCAGCGTCGCGTTCGCGGTTTGCAGCCCGCGCGACCTTGGCGGCCTCCATTGCCTTGCCGTACTTGATGGCTTTGGGGTCCTTCTTCTCTTCGGCCTTTGTCTCCTTCAATACCTTCTTGAGGCCGTCGAGCGCCAGCATGTACTTTCTGTCCTCCTGATTGACGATTGAGCGACAGCGGTCCATCTCCTTGTCGTCGCCCTTCTCCGCTGCCATCTCGTAAAGCTTGATAAACATGTCGCTCTCCTTGGCATGCTCCAGGAAAGTGATGAGGTGGGAGGTCAAGCGCCAGGCGGCATTGCGGTTGCGGGCCTCAAGCGGAGATACCTTGTCAGGCCACTTGTTCAGCGGCAATGCGCGCTTCTCAATTTCCTTGGCGAACTTGGTCAGCACTGCTGCGGCATCTGCATCAATCACGTATGGTTCCTCTCTTTGGGGTTGTTCGTCTACGGTCTTCGGCTGCGGCAACTCGAGGTTTAGCCAGGATGAGAGGACGTACGGGTATTTCTGTCCGTCGTCGCAGCAGCTCATGACCCGCCGGCGCGTGTGAACGGCGACGTGCTCGGCGCGCTGCCCGAACAGATACCTGCTGAATGAGTGCCACGTCCAGCCAGGCTCGCCCTATGAGCTTGTTCGCCGCCAGACTACCTGCCGCTGCCTGCGCTTGGGAGGAAGGCTCTCATCTGGATACAATCACAGCCTGTGTTTTTGTTCGGCGCTACAGCTAGTGCGTTCGAGCCCAACGCCGAGTACATTTAGTTTTTGTTAACACCCTGATACATTTAATGCCTGCCGGTTGAAGTGAAAGTTATCGCGCAAAAAGGAGCGTTGATGGCATCGCACGAAGAACTTCCAAAGGGCGTTCACCGCCTCATCAAGCTCCCTTCGACGGAACTCGGTGAACTCTGGGACTCCATCGTTTTGGACCAGAGCATCAAGGACCAGTTGATTGGCCAAGCCATCGTGAACTTCACGGTGCGGCAGAAGGTACCCCGAACGGTGCTGCCCCTGCACGGAACCATCCTTCTCGTCGGCGAACCCGGTACTGGAAAGACGTCGCTGGCACGCGGCCTGGCTCACAAGACGGCCGAGGTCTTCGACGGCGCGTCCTTCCGCCTGCTGGAAGTTGACCCTCATGCACTTGGAAGCGCCATGATGGGCAACACCCAGAAGGCGGTGACAACCCTCTTCGGCCAGACCATCGCCGAGTCCGCCATGGCTGGCCCAACCATCGTTCTGCTCGATGAAGTCGAGACTCTTGCCGCCGACCGCGCCAAGCTTAGCCTTCAGGCCAACCCAGTCGACGTCCATCGGGCCACCGACGCGGTTCTCGTGCAACTGGACATGCTGGCGGAAACGCACAAGAACCTGCTGTTCGTTGCGACCTCGAACTTCCCCCAGGCCGTCGACGAGGCTTTCACCTCGCGGTGCGACCTCGTGCTGGAAATCCCGCGGCCGAACGCACAGGCCTGCCAGCAAATCCTGACGTCATGCCTGACCGAGCTCGGCACCTTCTTCAAGGCAATAGACAGGCTTGCGACGGCGCCCGATTTTGAGAAGGTCATTCACGAGGTGCAAGGGCTGGATGGCCGGGCCATTCGCAAGGTAGTGGGGAGCGCCCTCACCCTGCGCAAGGAAGTAGCAGTAGACCCCAACAGACTCACGGTACGTGACTTGTTCAACGCGGCGACAGCGGCCAAAGCCGTTCGCGTCAAAGGGGGCAAGCCATGAGCACTGTGGCAAGCAGAGTGGTGCGCAGCTCGCCCCATCGCAATACCAGCGACACCTGGGCCGTCATCGTCAATCTGCTCACCCAAGGCAAGGACGGGGATGCCAGGACGGAGCTGCTGTCGGTGTCGGGCATCGCCAGCGCCGTCATCGCGGAACGCGCCCCGAAGGACTCGGCAATCGTCGTCACCTGCGACGGTCCGAGGACCCGGTTCTACTGTCTCTACGACGAGGCCGCAATTGAGGGTGGCGACTCCAAGGAAGACGACCTTGGCTACGAACCCCTCAAGGGCCAGTGGGCAATTTCACTGCCCTGCCCCGAGGACGACCTGGCGTGGGTTCAACGCGCCTTGAAGGCCAAGAGCAGTCGCATCACCGCTCGCGACATGACTCAGAAGCTGGGCGAAGAAGAAGCTAGCAAAGCAGCAAGTGGCGGTCTGACTCTCAACGTGGACAAGTTCCTGAAATCATGAGCGCAGTCGCCGTCTACTCTTACACCCAGTCGGTCGTCTATGTCGCCGACAACATCCTCAAGAGCCTGAAAGACATCATCCGCCTAAGTGGTCTCGACCCCGCCAAGCTGGTTGGCGACTGGGAGGTTCTGCTGCGAGGCATCAGCACCTGGATTGAGTCCAAGCACCTCGAGACGGTCAAGCTCGAGATTTACGACCCGAAGACCGACGCCCTCATCACGCGCTGGGACGTCGCCATCTCGTACACCTGGGACATCTCGGCAGGGGTGTTCTGGACCGACACCGAGCAGCTGAAGTACCACATCCGCAAGGCCGGCCTGATGCCATCTGAGGCCAGCTACCGGGTCGTCGCGACCAACTCGAACGGCCGCCCGGATGTCGATGGCTGGAGCTCGTGCGGCCTGCGTTCGACCGACGGCATGGTTCAGCAAAGTCTCGGTGCGACCATTCAGCACAACGGCCTCGGTGCCAATACCACCTACTGGAGGAAGCTCTGATGCTCACCATCGACGAGGCATTCCGCAAGTTCAAGAGCCGCCTTGAACTCAACGACCGCGAGCAGAAGAACGCAACCGACCGGCACACCGAGGTTCGCGAGTACATCCGCACCAAGTTCGCCATAGACAACGACTTCCTGACCGGCTCCTATAAGCGGCACACGAAAACCAAGCCTCTCAAGGACATCGACATCTTCTTCGTGATGAAGGAGTCCGAGAAGCATTATCGCGACAAGTCCGCGGGTGTGGTTCTCGATGACTACCTGGCTGCGCTGGTGGACAAGTACGGCGACAAGGCCGTCCGGCGGCAAAGCCGCTCTATCAACGTCGACTTCGGCGTTGACGTCAAGGAAGAAGACAAGACGGACTACAAAATCCTGAGCGTGGATGTCGTGCCGGCGTTCGCGAGTGGGGACGACTACGAAATTCCTGACGGCGACACCGGCAAGTGGATAAAGACCAACCCCAAGACCCACGCAACCAAGGCCACGGAGGCACACCAAGCGTACGGCAACGAGTGGAAGGGTTTGGTGCGCATGGTCAAGTATTGGAACAACAACAAGAAGCACGGTGAGAAGCCGGTCAAGCCCTCGTTCCTCATTGAAGTAATGGCCCTGCAGTGCCTCTACGGCGGATGGGGCGGGCAGTTCGACCGAGAAATCCAGGGCTTCTTCGCGACGCTGGCCACGCGCGTCGGCGAGGTTTGGGCGGACCCCGCAGGCCTTGGCCCGCCCATCAGCAATTCGATGGATGCGGCTCGCGTGACACGAGCTCAGCAACTGTTGCGCCAGGCAGCAAGCGACGCTGACAAAGCCATCAACCTAGTCCGCCAGGGGCGCACCGGGGACGCGCTGAAGGCGTGGCGAGAGCTGTTTGGCCCGATGTTTCCGCTGAGTTGACCGCAACATGACTCAGGCCGTTGTCACCCGCCGCGACGGCGACGTCTTCCAGGCTCGGATGTTTTGGCTGCACGCAGCCCGTCTACTCGATGACGATGGGCCTATCGTTCGCGTTGGCTTCGAATCGGGGCTCAAGGGCTTCGACGACATCTGGATTGAGTACGACCCGAAGCGAGCGCCGCCAGACGCCCGGGGAAACCAACTGCTGGTCGAGCGCATGCAGTGCAAGTGGCACGCCACGCCTGGCACGTTCACCCACGACGACTTGGCTCGGCCGGAGTACATCAACGCGTCCAAGACCTCGCTGCTCAAGCGCGCGCTTGCTGCTTACCGCGCCGATAGTGCTGACGGGAAGCACTCCCGCTTGACGCTCGTGACCAACCATTTCGCCAACGAGCAAGACCCGCTCTACCCGTTGCTGCGAATGAAGTCACTGAATCTGGACGTAGACGGGCTCTTCGCGGGCAAGACCGCAAGGAGCGCGACGGGGAAGGTTCGCAAAGCCTGGCAAGACCACTTGGGCGTCGGCGACGACGAGCTTCGCGCGCTGTGCCTGCGCATGGGCTTCCATTTGACGAGGGATTCCCTGGACGCTCTTCGCGGCTTGCTAGATGACGCCTGCCGCGCAAACGGGTTGGTCAGGCCGCCAGTGAACGCTAGCACCACCATCTACGATTCGAATATCTTTGAGTGGGTCGGCCAGCGGCGCATGGCATTCAACCGAAAGGACTTCAAGGAGAAGTGCGAGCAAGAAGGTTTGCTGGCCACCAAGCCCGTCGTCACCCCGAAGATGTTCGGCGTGAAGGCCTTCGAACACGCGCTAGACCGGCTCGAGAACCGGTGCGTCGAGGTGCTGAGCTTCACACCCGAGTTCGACGAACGGACCATCCGCGACCCCGCCTCCTGGCGTGATACGTTAGTGCCAAGGCTGAGGGACTTCCTGCTTCGCATTCCAGCAATCGACGGGCGCATTCGCTTGGCAATCGAGGCACATGCCAGCTTGGCCTTTGCGGCAGGCGCCATCTTGGACACGAAGTCCGGGCGCCAAGTTGAACTTGAACAGCGGTCGCCCGTGCTCAAGATTTGGGCACAGGACGACCAGGTGTTGTCCGCCGACGCTCCGGGCTGGGTCTTCGAAGAGCACGAGCTCGACCCGGACGCCTCTGGCACCGCATGGGCCATCAGTGTCACGAGGGACACTACAGGCGCGGTCAAGCAGTACATGCGGGAGAACCAAATCAAGGTTCGACGGTTGCTCATGGCCAAACCGTCGTGCGGGCCCTCAAACCAAGCGGTCTCGTCGGGAGCTCATGCCAACGCTCTGGCCGAGAGGCTTGCCGAGAAGCTCAAACAAGACCGGCATACGAGTCCAGCAGTAAGGGGCGAAAAGGCTCACCTGTTCATTGCTGCGCCGAATGCGTTCACGTTCTTCTTGGGACGGCACGTGGCCATGTTGATGCCACTGACCCTCTACGAGTACGACTTCACCTACCAGGTTGACGGCAGCTATCGACCTTCGCTGTCGTACCCAGAGGTTGCACCCCAGGCCTAAGTTGGCGGGCTCGTCCGCCCCACGCCGATTTGGACCCTGATTGGGTATCGTTGGCCTCAGAATCTGTACCGCCCTGGGCTTGACTTGCACCGCTCATCGCTTCAACTATCACGGCAGCGCTCTGCATATTGCCTTCTCGTGCTCTCGCACTAGCTTCTGGAACGCCTCGAACGCCCGATAGCAGTCTTGACACTGTTTCTCGAGCAATTCGACAACGAGCTTCAGCGACAGCGCATCAGTCACGCCGAACGCGTAGCTCACCCGGTTGGTCTCGTCGTCTACGATGCGCGTGACGAAGTTTGTTTGGCCGATTACGATTCGCGGCGAGAAACGATGGTTGTAGCTGTTGCGGAAATTCTTGGTCTTCGCCTGGTAGGTTCGGTCGCCAATTCGCTCAATCTTGGTCTTGAGCTTGGCCCACGCCTTCCATGGCGCGCCAGCCGTTTGAGCCTGTGCGAGATAGATTTCGTCATCCAGCGGCAGGTCATCCTTCCAGCCATGTGGCGCCTTGAGGCTGCCGACCTGGTGGCAGAGGTGCGCCGAGGCAAAGATGATGCGCGAGCGAATGACATAGGGCAGGTTTAACGCGGTGGTCGCCAGCACGTCCACGAATTCATGTGAGACGCTAAGCTTCCCGCGGTCATCAAGCCCCTCCACAAGGTCGCGCCAAGCCGACAACTTGTGGGTGTAGCCGGTCAATGTGTTGACAGCATTGGCCAGTTCGCGCGAGAACTCGTTAAACATCTCGGCGTACGCCATCCATTCAAATGGCAATGTTTGCGGCAGCCGCCCCCACTCATACGGCAGGTACTTGCCTTTGAACGGAACGGCTTTCAGCGCAGCCCTGTACTGTCGGTAGCGATATATTGACATGTGCTCTCAGGGAAAAATCTTTCGCTCAACGAGTGACGTCGCATCGAGCTTCGGGTGCATTCGGGTTCTATTGGCGCCAGCAAATTGACGGGCGATAGCAGGTCTAGAGCCGCTTTCCGATTTCGAAGATGCCAGCCATCGGTAGCGAACGAACTGACTCCAAGACTGCCCCTGTATCCCGCCGAAGCCAGTTCACGCCATCCGTATCCACTGCAGCCAAGACGGGGGAAAAGTCATAGGCCGCATAGCACCTGAACTTGCCTCCACCGCGAACGAGAGCCGCCATCGTGCTGTGGTTGCCGTTGGACACCCAGACCATGGGCCAAGGCTTCCATGCAATACCGAAGTGGTTCGGGTCCTGCCGCCAAGTGCCCCATTCACGCCCCTCTCCGAGGTTGTGAAGTGATTTGAAGAGTCGCCACCGTTCCCACGGTGCGGGAAACACGATTGCATCGTTGAGGTCGACCGATAGTGTTCGCGCTGCCTTCATCATCAAAGATGCGCGCGTGTCGCCGGCCGCGTTCAGCGGAAGCGACTCATCCCACAGCAAATCGTCGGCATCCCAGGCTGGTTTGTGATGCTCCCGCGCATCCATGAGCAGCGTCTCCAATGCCTTCGCACGGATAATTTGCGACAGTCCAACCGCGAGGCCTCGAAGGGCGTGCTTTCCATTCGCTTGGGCAGAGTCGATTGACCACAGAAGCGACTCCCATCGTTGGGTCGGAGTCAAATTCCCCACGCTGGGAAGATTGGGATAGGGAACTCGCTGCGGTAGCCTTCGCACCGGAAACTGCTTTGACAAGCTTTCGAGCGTGGCCTCCAAGGCCTTCGGGAGCAAGGTCACCACGGCTACGGAGCTGCTCTGTGGAAGAACCAGGTCAGTCCCATCCCGACGGAGCCTAGCAAACCAATCCAAGCGAGCGCATTTATCTGCCAACGCTCTGATGATTCTTCTGCTGCGGCCTCATGAACTTCAAGGGCCATGTCAAAGACCTTGCCGGCAGACCCCGCCACAACTAGACCAAGAAACGTGGTTATCAAAGAGGCCCCAGGGTCCGACCGAAGATGCACGAGGGCGAAAGGAGCCATTGCACCGGCAGCTGTCGCGCAAAATTCGGAGCAAAACCGAAGCGCTGGCCGCAAAAGAAAGCGCGTGGGCAGTTTCGCCCACTGCAGCCCAGACAGCGCCAGCATGACCAGTGAGATGAACAAGACGGGAACCAAGATGGCCGGCTCGGGTGTCGCCACAGCCTTCTTGAAGTCAGCCAGCGCCTTCGCTGTCTCCGCTGCCCCTGGGAGCGAAAACGTCGTCCATGCCATCAAAGCGCCGCCGACGACCGCTCCGCCCCAGGCCGACTGAATGAAGCGCCTGAAATATCCATCCTCCGCACCTTTGACGGACATAAAGCTCCTCCCTACACGTTCTGCCATTGCTACAAGGAGCACTCTATGTCAACCAAAGCGATGCCTTCGCGGTGCGAAGCCTTCCTCTGGGCACTTGTCACGATTTCTGAACCGGGTATGTATATCAGCCTCGCGGAAGCCAGCTACCAAGCACGGGTGTGGTTGCTCACGCCTGAGACGGTCAATTACTCCAGACTGTTTCAAGGCATCGCGTTCTCGCTAGCGTTCGCTGCGGTGCGCTGGCACAAGCGCATCGCCCGACCTGCTGCAGCACCGACTGCCTCGCGCTTGGGCGCTTAGGGCATTTCGGTTCAGCACCCCTTCATCCTTAGAACGGGGTTTGCGAGCCAATCCCGACATGAGGGCCACGGAAAGCAAAAATCCACTGCTGCCAAATCGAGCACGGGCCTTGACAGCAAGCATCCATGCGCCCCAGCGAGCACTCGCCACCTCGACTCAACAGGGTTATCCACAGAGACTGTGAGCAAGTCGGTTGGCATGTGCTGACCGGCTCAGGACTATTTGCAAGCACCGCGCTACCGGAGCAGAACTTTTTGGGTGAGGTGTGCGCAGACCGCGAGCGAAGCTCATTCGAAACAACAACTTAGCAGCTCCTCCGGAGCAGGCGGCGCTGCATAGGCCGTCGGTTTCGTTCAAAGAGTTCTGCGGCGGAAATGCCGGCGATGCAGCACTAAAGTCGCCGCGCATCTAGCCGAATCAGACCAGATGAACGACTCGAACAAGGCGGGCGCGCCAACAGAATACGTCCTTGGAATGACTCGCGACGCAGGACGACTAGCAGTGCGCTGCAGCATCGACAGTCGCGAAGAAATCCACCCTCTTGCCATCCTCGCAACCATGGAGCCGATGCGCGGTGACGCAAAGGCAGGAGGCGAAACAGACCTCGGTTCTTGGAGGCCCGTCGCGGCGAACGAGTGGCTGGCTGGCCTCGGCGTTAATGCCCCCAGTGAGGGTATTGACCACCTCGTGTGGCGCGGAATGTTAGGTTCGACCGAGGTTGTGGTTCCAGCCATAGCCCTCATGCAAGCTTTGCTACGTCCGATGACGTATGTCCTCGTGAACATGTTTGCTCCGCAGGCTTTGGATGGCATCTGCAAGGTGGTCGAAGGGAAGCCGGTACCCAATGTGAGCTGGCGTGGAGTACGGGAGAAAGTCGACACCGCCGCCTTCATCGGCCCGATGACTTGGATGCACTGCTTTCCGGCTGCGCGACGAATGGCTGCCAGCATCTACGAATATGCCTGCCAAGGCGTCCTGGGGTGGAACTTGGCACCTGCTCGCCTCGTCGCTTCTATGCACGGGAGGCGCCGGGGTGACGTTCTATACGTAACGAAGGTGTTCGTCTCCGAAATCCAAACCGACGAAACGCCGTTCGAGTTTGCCACCGGCATCGGAGAGCGCTTCGCTACGCGGAGCTGGGAACAACTATGGCCCGAGGCGCGGCAAATGCCGCTTCGTGACGGAAGTCACAGCCTGTCCGATGACGAGTGGGCGGAGGTTGAACAACTGATACCTCACCGAGTGAGTAAGACCAGGAAATACTCCCACCGAGCGGTCATCGACGAAATTCTGCTGAACCTCTGCCCAGGTTCGACGACGGGGACGTCCGGCCAGGTGCCGAGGCAATCAGTCCGTGGCTATCGACAAGTCTGGCGGGCACGGGGCCAATGGGACGCCGTCGAAGCAAAGATTCGAGAAATGCGCCGGGTGACGTGCGGAGCGCCGTCAAGCAGCGACCCACCCTTGCGGAAACGGGTTCGCCGGGGTACTCGCCAATCAGAAGCTGAGGCCGCTTGCGGCCTACGACTGTCCCACTATGGCCCGTTCGATGACAAGGAATGGACCGAGCTGGCAAAAGTCGTCCAGATGAAAAACGGACCGACGCGGCGTTCAAGTCGTGAGGTCTGGGACGCTATACTGAAGGGGATTGGAGACGGGGTCCGCTGGAAAACCAGTGATAAACTTGAGATTGTTGCCGGCACTCGCTACTCGCAGTTGCAGAAGCAAGGCCGCTGGGAGGCAATCGCTAAGCTGCTGAACGGATTAAGGCCATCGGCAGACAGGTAAGGCGCTTAAGCGGGAGCGGACCCGAATTGCCAATCCAACGTGGAGCTTAGAGCACAGAGCCCGACAGGCAGTTAGCGCAGAACTATTTGTAGTTTCGGATTTCGACCGGCGCAGAACTATTTGGCGATGAGTGAAACGGTTCACATCGGCATAGCGCAGTCTATTTGAAAATGCGAGAAATCGGCTGGTCGGAGATTCCCAGTTGAATCAATGACTTAGCGAAATTGCTGGCGCAGCAGTTGATTGAACGCCACCACCGCGATCGCCGCCTGGTCGCCCACCGCCAGCGCCGCGAGCGCGCCCATGGCCTGCGCGTCGTCGTCGCCGATCGGCGCCGGACCGCCGGACGTCGGTGGGCCGCCCGCCAGCAGCAACCGGTCGCGCACCCATTGGCGCGCGTTGGCGATCGGCGACCAGGCGGTGTCGAGCAGGCGGCCAGTGCCGCGCACCGTGCCCGTCGCGCGCAGGCCCTGGTCGAACATCCACAGCTCGGCGTCGAAGCCGTCCGGGTTCATGGCACCGTGCGGGCGGCGCAGGCGCACGGGCAGGCGCCAGCGCTGGCCCGCGCGCAGCGGCGGCGGAGCGTCGGCCACGCTGCGGTCGTCGCGCTGGTTGCGGTTCCAGGCCAGCCACACGCGCGACGGCACGACCGGCATGCCGTCGCCGGCCACCTGCCCGACCGCGCTCGCGTCGTCGTCGCCTTCGCCGCCCTCGCCGTCGTCGTCATGCGCAGGCGCGGCGACCGCCCTCGCCGCCTCCGCCGCCGCGACCGCTGCCGGCAGCGGTCGCCCCGAGGCCGCCGCGAGTGCGCGCACGCGCTGGAGCTCGCGCGGGGTCATGCCGGCCGCGCGTGCCGACTCCACCACGAAGGCGAAGTGTTCGCCGTCGGGCTTGAGCTGCGGCATGTCATCGATGGTGCCGACGAGCTCGATGTCGCAGCCCTCCCAGGCGGGCGCGAGCGCGTCCGCGAGACGCATGTCCGCGCGCCAGCCCGCGTACGCGAAGCCGGACGTGGCCAGCGCGAGCCAGAAGGTGGCGCGCGCGGACCAGCGCCAGCCACGCCGCCGCAGCGCGCGCGCGACAAGCCACGCGGCCAGCGCGCCGGCCCCCAGCAGCGGATAGGCGGCGCCGTCCCACAGGATCGGCTGCTGCAGCTGGAGCCCGACGCCCCCGACCCACCCCAGCACCACCGCCGCGCGCCACCAGGCACCGGCGATGTCGGGGTGGATGCGCGTCGCGGCCATGCGAGCCAGTCTAGGTGCGGGCGCTGGAAATCCCGCGCGGCAAACGCCGCGGTTTCGGACGCGAAAGGCGCCGGGTGGCAGTCACTCCTTCGACGTGCGGCCGGCCGCGCGGACGCTCGCTTCGACACGCAGCGAAGCCAGGCCCTCGCCCGCCGGCCTACGCTGCGTCGCGTCGCCCTCCTCCTTCACGCCCATGCACGCGCCCTGTCTCGACGCCATCACCATCCGCCCGTCCGTCCTCTACTTCGGCACGCCGGTCGCCCTCGTCACCACGCTGGACGAGCGCGGCAGCGCGAACATCACGCCGATGTCGTCGGCCTGGGCGCTCGGCGACCGCCTCGTCCTGGGCCTGTCGGCGCAAAGCCAGGGCTGCGCCAACCTGCTGCGCGGCGGCGAAGCCGTCGTCAACCTGCCCGACCCGCCGCTGCACGCCGCCATCGAACGCATCGCCCGCACGACGGGGCGCGTCCCGGTGCCCGACGACAAGCAGGCCATGGGTTATCGCCACGAGGCGGACAAGTTCGCGCTCGGCGGCTTCACGCGCACCGCGTCGCACGCCGTGGCGCCGCCGCGCATCGCGGAGTGTCCGCTGCAGCTGGAGACGCGCCTGCTGCACGCCCGCCGCTCGACACCCGGCGACGACGACGACGCGCACGATCCGGGCTTCATCGTCATCGAGCTGGCGGTCGTCCACGTCCACGCGCACCCCGCCATCGTGCTGGACGGCACGCAGCATGTCGACACCGCGCGCTGGAGCCCGCTGCTGTACGTGTTCCGCCACTACTTCGGCACGGGCGAGCGCAGCGGGCGCAACTTCCGCGCCGAGACGTGAAACGTCGCGAGCGTTCCGACCCGCCCGCTCGCCATGCGTCGCGCAAGCGGTCCCCCCCGAGAACCTGCCCACCGATGCTTCGTCCCACGGCGAAGCATCGCACCCCGCGCCCGCGCGAGACTGGCAGCCAACCCACGAAAGATCCCATGACCCTGACCTGCTTCATCCGCTACGAGATCGACCCGTTCAAGCGCGAGCTCTTCCGCCGCTACTGCCAGGCGTGGGGTCGCATCATCCCGCGCTGCGGCGGGCACCTGGTCGGCTACTTCCTGCCCAGCGAGGGCACCAACTACGAGGCCTGGGGCCTCATCTCGTTCCCCAGCCTGGCGGCGTACGAGGCCTACCGCCGGCGCCTGCGCGCCGACGCCGAGGGCCGCGCCAACTTCGAGTTCGCGCAGCAGGAGCGCTTCATCGTGCGGGAGGAGCGCACGTTCACCGAGGTGGTCGACGAGGCCTACCTGCGTGCTTCGGAATACAGTGATGCGACCGCAGCCTGACACCGCCGCCATGCCCGCTTCCCGACGCACGCCCCCACCGCCTTCCGACGCCCCGCACGAGCCGCGGCTGGCGCGCGTGGCCGCGCTGGTGGCCGACCCGTCGCGCGCCCGCATGCTCGCGTTCCTGCTGTCGGGCGAGTACGCCAGCGCGGGCGAGCTCGCGCGCACGGCGTCGGTGAGCGCGGCCACGGCCAGCGCGCACCTGGTCAAGCTGGTGGACGCCGGCCTGCTCGTGTGCGAGCCGCGCGGCCGCCACCGCTACTTCCGCATCGCCGACGCCGACGTCGCGCACGCGCTGGAGGCGCTGGCGATGGTGGCCGAGCGCTCGTCGCACGACCGCGCGTGGTCGGCGCCGGCACGCCAGCGGCTGCGCGAGGCGCGCTGTTGCTACGGGCACCTGGCCGGTCGGCGCGGCGTCGCGCTGTGCGAGCAGCTCCTGGGCAGGGCCTGGCTCGTGGACGCGGCGGACGGCTACGCGTTGACCGACGCGGGCATCGAAGGCCTCGCCGGCCTCGGCTTCGACGCCGCCGCGCTGCGCACGAACGCGTCGCACCGCATCGCCTATCCCTGCCTGGACTGGTCGGAGCGGCGCGACCACCTGGCCGGCAAGCTGGCCAGCGGGCTGCTGGACCACTTCATGGAGCGCGGGTGGCTGCGCCGCATCGGCAGCGAGCGCGCGCTCGAGCTGACGCCGCCGGGCCGCCTGGCGTTGGCGCCGTTGCTGGCGCTCGACTGAACCGGCCGGCGGTGGCCGCCGTTCCCGCCTGCCTTGACGACTTTTGCGGCCGCATCAGGCCGCCAGTGCCCGAGCAATGGTTCCCACCGTCTTGAGCGCCGCGCGGAAGTCCTTGTGGTCGGGATGCCCGAAGTTGATCCGCACATGGTGGCTGAAGCGATGGTCGGCCGAGAACAGGTGGCCCGGAGCCAGGCTGATGCCCTGCGAAAGAGCCAGCCGGTGGAGTTCCAGCGCGTCGATCTTCGGGGGCAGTTCCACCCAGATGAAGTAGCCGCCTTCCGGCTGCGTGGCCCGCGTGCCGGGCGGGAAGTGCTTCGCAATGTCGCGCAGCGTCGCATGGCGATGCTGCGCCAGCGTCGCCCGCAACTGACGCAGGTGCCGGTCGTATCCGCCATGCTCGAGGTATTCGCTCAAGCCCTCCTGCGAGGGCAGGGGCGCCGCGATGGAACTCATCAGCTTGCGCTGCGCGACCTCGTCGGCGAAGCGGCCCGCCGCCACCCAGCCGACCCGGTAGCCCGGCGCCAGCGTCTTGGAGAAGGAGCTGCAGTGCATGACCCAACCCGCGCGATCCCACGCCTTGGCAGGCCGGGGCTTGCCGGGGCCGAAATACAGCTCGCCATAGACGTCATCTTCGATCAGCGGCAGCTCGCGCCTGGCCAGCAGTTCCACCAGGGCCTTCTTGGCGTCGTCCGGCATCAGGCTGCCAAGGGGATTCTGAAAGTTGGGCATGAGCCAGCAGGCCTTGACCGGATGCCGCTCCATGACGGCGGCCAGCGCGGCGACGTCGATGCCCGTGCGCGGATGGGTGGCGATCTCGACGGCGCGCAGGCCACGACGCTCCAGCGCCTGCAGCGCGGCATAGAAGGTCGGCGACTCGACGGCCACCAGGTCGCCCGGCTGGGTGACGCTCTCCAGGCAGAGGTTCAGCGCTTCCATCGCGCCGTTGGTGATGACCAGTTCTTCGGCGTCCACGCCGCAGCCCATGCCCAGATAGCGCAGGCCGATCTGGCGGCGCAGCGTGGCGCTGCCGGGCGAGAGGTCTTCGACCGTGCGCCACGGGTCCAGCCGACGCAGTGCCTTGCCCGTGGCGAGCGCGAGCTTGGGCAAGGGAAACAGCAGCGGACTGGGGAAGGCCGAACCCATCGGCACGAGCGCCCGATCCTTGGCGTGGCCCAGCACCTGGAAGACCAGTTCGGATACCTCGACGGCGCGCTCTTTGGTCACCGGCCTGGAACTGTCCGGCTCCCGCTGCCGGTTCACCGTACGGCTGACGAAGTAGCCGGAACGGGGGCGGGCCTCGATCAGGCCGCGCGCTTCCAGCAGGTAGTACGCCTCGAAGACGGTGGACGGGCTCACGCCCCGGCTGCGACTCGCCTCCCGCACCGAAGGCACCCGCTCACCCGGCCGCAACTGGCCGCGGGCAATCGACTCGGCGATCTCCTGTGCCAGGGCTTCATAGCGCTTCACGTGCTTCGTCATCGAGGCCACTGATATGCATGCGTAGCGGATCGGGCGCCACTGTACTTCACAGGAATCTTCCTGGGAGATCTCTCACGCCGTTCATCTGATCCGCTGTATTTCAGGCGAATCTGAGTCTGTGATCCCGACGACTGTTTTGGCACAGTCATGGCTGCGAGCAAGAGGATCGTCGTGGTATCCCATGGCGCGTCCGATCCGGCTCAAGCCATTGTCCAAGCTGCAGATGCAGCGTATCGAGGAAATCATGGAGTGGATTCCCATCGTCTTGATCACGTTCAAGTTGCTCGTGTTGGGCGCAGCCATGTTCTTCTCCATCAAGTCTCATCACGACAAGGAGAAGGAAGAGCAAGAAGAAGAACGGCAGAGGCAGGAACGAATCAAGGCTTCTTGAGCGCCCGCATCGGGTCGCGCCAACGCGAACGTGCTGCCGACGCAGCGGCGCGCGATGACGAGCTGGCTGAAGCCCTTCTGCCCTGAAATGGGCGTGGCGCCACCCACGGTCGCCGCCGGGCCGCCGCTCGTCCGCCCGTCGCAGCCGCCCGCGTCCCCCGCGCCGGCAGGTGTTCGCGCGGACGTGTAGCATCCGTGCCCATCACGGGGCCGCCCGCCCCCCGCACGGAGAATGCCCATGACCATCGCCGCCCGCCTGCAAGCCCTCGGGATCGAGCTTCCGCCGCTCGCCATCCCCGCCGCCGCCTACCTGCCGTTCGTGCAGACCGGCTCGCTCGTGTTCCTCTCGGGCCACATCGCCAAGAAGGACGGCAAGCCCTGGGTCGGGCAGCTGGGCCTGACGATGGCCACCGAGGAAGGCAAGGCCGCCGCGCGCGCGATCGCCATCGACCTGATAGGCACGCTGCAGGCCGCGGCCGGCGGCGACCTGGGCCGTGTCAAGCGCATCGTCAAGGTGATGAGCCTGGTCAACAGCACGCCCACGTTCACCGAGCAGCACCTGGTCACCAACGGCTGCTCCGAG
>Ga0207667_10002312_pt1 | contig 23885 bp, 21 predicted proteins | sample KBSCornC52_FD_184301 | JGI IMG/M metagenome (GOLD analysis project Ga0207667, IMG submission 184301) | Corn rhizosphere microbial communities from Kellogg Biological Station, Michigan, USA - KBS Corn C5-2 (SPAdes) (version 2) | ecosystem: Host-associated > Plants > Roots > Rhizosphere > Soil ...
CGGCACGCCCTCAACGACCGACCGGGGCCGGGCGCGCTTCGGCCTGTGGGCACTCCGCACTGGAATCTCGGGTAGGGCGGGCATTTCCACCGGCGGCAACACCTGAGCGATTTCCGGTGCGCTCACCTTCTGAACCGGCTGGACAACCTTCGCCGGCCTCAGCCACAGGTACCCAGCGACGATACAGCCAACCATCACCAGCGCCGCTGCCATCTTCCACGCCGACAACCACCGTCTATCGTGAATCCGCTGGTCCACCGAGGCGCGCACCCGAGCCAGTGAATCCGCCGGAACCGGCTCCTCTCGCATTTCGCGAAACAGTTCACGAAGTTCGTCTTCTTTCATACGTCCTTTCGATTCAAAATCTCCCGGAGCCGTACGAGCGCCTTGGAGATCTGGCTTCGCACGGTGACCTCCGACGACCCCAGCGCCGCCGCGACCTCCGCCGTCGACAATCCCTCGATTTCACGCAGCACCACGGCCGCACGCTCCTTGGGAGGCAGCGTAGCTAGCGCCGACATCAGCCGCTGCTTTTTCTCTTCTATCAAGACCGCAGCCTCAGCAGAGCGCTCCCGACTTGGCATATCCAGCAGCTCCTGCGACGGCCGTCTCGAACGGGCCCGATCCAGGCACAGATTCACCGTTACCCGATACAGCCAGCCTCCAGCCGCCGCGTCATTCGCGAATACCAGTCCACGCCGGTGCAGGCGCAAGAACGCTTCCTGGGCCACGTCTTCGGCATCCGCCCAGTTACCCAGGATGCGAAATGCGGTCCGCAGCACCTGGGCTTCGCGCTGGCGAAGAACTTGATCGAACGACGCTACCGCTTCGCCCCGAATTTCGTGCATGAGGGCTGCTTCTAACATTCCTCTGCCAGATAAAACGTGCGGGAAAGGTAAAACGTTGACTGGAGGCTACTTCAAGCCGGCTTGGGCCAGAAACTCCGAAGCCACCGTGGCCAGCGGCCGGTTCGATATATCCACTTGGGCGTTCAGCTTTTGCATCGTGTCCGCGTGGATCTTCCCGGATAGTTCCGCCAACGCGGCCCGCAGGCCGGGCTCAGCCGCAATCAGATCTTTCCGGACCAGCAGGCAAGCCTGATAGGGCGGAAAAACTTTTTGATCATCGGCTAGAATCTTCCATTCCGACGTCAGATGGCCGTCAGTTGCCCGGGTTGCGATCATGTCCACTTCGCCTTTAGCGAGCGCCGCAAAGAGCTGCTTCGGATCCAGAGTTTGCGGCGAATCTAACGGCAGGCGGTAGGAAGCAAGCTCCTGAAATCCGTCGGACCTGGATTGAAAGCCGTAGGGAATACCCAGCTTCCAGCGCTTCGTAACCTTGGCCGCGTCGCTCAAGCTGGCGATCTGTTCCGCGCCTTGGGCGCGAATCACCATGGCAGAAGGATTATCGAATCCCAAGGGATCCAGAACCTCGATCTGCATCATATCCATCTGGCCCCGCACACGCGTCAGGACGATCTGCGGATCGGAGTTAGCCTGCTCCTTGAGAATTTCGGATTCGATCAAGCCGGTGTACTCCGGATAAACGCCGACCTCGCCGGAAAGAAGGGACTGGTACAGTATCGCGGTATTGCCAAGTCCCGAGCGCCGCTCAACGGGCCGGGCCAAGCGATGCTCCAGATGCTGGGCCACGATTTCGCCCAGCAACATCTCCTCGGTTTCGTTCTTCGAACCGACTATGATCGGTTTTTTGGAGTTGCAGGACGCCAGGAACACGGCGCACAGCACGGCAGCCGAGGTCACGCGCAGCATGGCGAGCATCTTTCAGCATAACGCGTTTCTCGCGGGCAGCATATCGCGAATCCCTAGCGGCGAGCGGCGTCTGCTATTCTCAAATTCTTTAGCCTTCGAAGATGTCATTTCAGATTCATCCCCTTAAGGAATTCCTCGTCAAGCCGGCACTTCCCCCGGCTCTTAGCAGGCTGCCCGAACTCGGCCTCAACTTAATGTGGAGCTGGCACCATCCCCAGCGCGCGGTATTCCGCCGGCTGGACCCGGCCATCTGGAAAGCGTCGAACCACAACCCGGTGGTCCTGCTGGGTCGCGTTCCGCAGGACACGCTCGAAAAAGCGGCACGGGATCCGCGCTACCTGGCCTTGTACCGCCGGGCGTGTGAAACGCTGGATGCCTACCTGGCCCCGCAGAGCGTTCCGGCCTCGGACATGCTCGTGGCCTATTTTTCGATGGAGTACGGCCTGCTTGATTGCATGCCCATCTACTCCGGCGGTCTGGGCGTCCTTTCCGGCGACCACCTCAAAGCGTCCAGCGATGCGATGCTGCCGCTGGTGGGGCTGGGCCTGCTGTACCAGCGCGGGTATTTCCGTCAATCGCTCGACCCGAACGGGTGGCAACAGGAGCGGACCCCGGTTAACGACTTCTATTCCCTACCCATTACCCCGGTGATGCGCGCGGACGGCAGCGAGCTTATCGTGGATGTCCTAGCGGGCGATACCGTGGTGTACCTCAAAGTGTGGCGCATCGATCTCGGACGCGTCCGGCTCTATTTGATGGATAGCAATATCCCCAACAACGCCGACCCGTTTCATCGCGACATCACCGGTCAGCTGTATGCCGGCGACCATCACAAGCGGATTTGCCAGGAAATCGTGTTGGGGATCGGCGGGCTGCGCGTGCTGAAGGAACTGCGGCTGCAGCCGACGGTCTATCACATGAACGAAGGCCATTCGGCTTTTCAGGCCATCGAGCGGATTCGCCTTTTGATGGCGGAGCACCAGTTGAGCCTCGAGGAAGCGCTGGAAGCCTCGCGCACTAACAACGTGTTCACCACGCACACTCCCGTGCCGGCCGGTATCGATTTGTTCGACACGGGCCTGATGCATCAGTACTTTGAATCGTATTGCCGTAAGGCTGGAATCGGCTTCGACGAACTGATGTCGCTGGGACGGCGCAATCCACAAGACGAACAGGAGCCCTTCTCTATGGCCATCGCGGCCATCAAGGCATCCGCTTTCCGGAATGCGGTCAGCCGGCTGCACCGGACCGTTTCGCAGCACATGTGGGAAGGTTTGTGGCCAAAGCTTCCCGTATGGGAAATTCCCATTACGTCCATTACCAATGGCGTACATCTGCCCTCCTGGATCAACGGCGATTTCGCCGCACTCTACGATCAATACCTGCAACCGGATTGGCGCGAAGGCCACGCCGAGCCGAAAGTCTGGGAGCAAATCGCCGACATCCCGGATTCGGAACTGTGGGAGGCGCACCGCCGGAGAAAGCGTCGCATGGTGGCATTCGTGCGGGAGAGCGTGATGGCCAGCGCCGTCGCCCGCAATGCATCGGCGCCCGAGGTCCACCGCTTGCAGGACGTTCTGGATCCCGAAGCCTTGACGATTGGATTCGCGCGGCGCTTCGCCACCTACAAAAGGGCCACGCTGATTTTCCGGGATCTGGGACGGCTCAAGCGGATCCTGACTCATCCCACCCGGCCGGTGCAACTGGTCATCGCGGGAAAGGCTCATCCGCAGGACATACCCGGCAAGAGCCTGATACGCGAGATCGTGCAATTCTCGCGCGATCCGGAACTCGCCGGGCGGGTGATCTTCGTGGAAGATTACTCCATTCAGGTCGCGCGCGAGTTGGTCGGCGGCGTCGACATTTGGCTAAACACGCCGCGCCGCGGCGAAGAGGCGTCGGGCACCAGCGGCATGAAAGCCGGCATCAACGGCGCGTTGAACATGAGTATTCTGGATGGCTGGTTCGATGAAGCCCAGGATGCAGCGGGGGGCTGGGCCATCGGCGACCGCGAACCGTATTACCCGGATCGCGACGATGCGCATGCGGCTGGGATTTACTCGGCTCTGGAGAACGAGATTGTACCGCTGTACTATGACCGGGATCAGGGTGTGCCGGAGCGCTGGATGCGACGCGTCAAACAGTCTCTGCGCCAGTTGAGCGCGACATTCAACTGCCAACGCATGGTCGAGGAGTACAGTACCCAGTTGTACGATCCGGCGCACCGTGCCTTCCAGGTCATCTCAGAGGGCGGCTTCCGGCTGGTCCGCGAACGGGTTCGCTGGAACCGTGAGGTAGTCGAGGTTTGGCCCCGGGTGCGTTTCACCAATTGCAGCATCGATGCCGATTCGGTTTCGACTGGGCTGCCCATTGCGCTGCGTGCCGAGGTGGATCTGGCAGGTCTCAAACCGGACGACGTGCGCGTCGAAGCCCTGGTAGGCAGGGTCGGACCGGAGGGGGAACTGGAGGAAGTCCAGGTGCTGATTCTCGAACCGCGCGAACAACATGGAAGCACGGTTCTGTTCGGGCGTGATATGGTCCCGTATGCCACGGGACGCCTCGGTTTTTCTGTCCGGATCGCCCCCAACCACTTTGACGATCCCATCAATCGCCCGTGTAACGCCCTACTAAAATGGGCTAGCGAGCCCGAGTAAGGCTGGGCTATAACCGTGCACTAATACTGCCCGAGTAACTTGTGAACCTTTAAAAAGATTTTGAACAGTGGTTTTAGATGGCAAGCTTCGCGATTGTGTCAGCCATTTTCTACTCTGTGATCTGATCGCAGCCGTGTTCCTTGCAATGCTGTGCGAGCGCTCCGAAAGCGCGTTCCTTGCTTCCGACGGCGTTCTCTAGGTCCTTGTCCAGTGGCGTGAGCGCTCCCGTGTGGCCTTGGCTTCGGACTGCCTTGCGTAGTCGCTCAGCGAAATTTACGATGTCGTCCAAGGATTCAGCGGCGGCTTTCTTTAGTTTGTCTCTCTCGGTGCAAGGCTCCATTCGCCACAGAGTAACATGCCGCCGCGGCTTGAATCTTCGTAACGCTTTCGCCTGCAGGTGCTCTAATATCTGCCAGTCCAAAAGTTGCGTTGGTAAGCTCCGCTCCTTCCCCTATTGGTAGAAACGAGCGCAACTTGCCAGACAAGACCTACACATCCGCCGAAGACTTTCTGCAAAGGATGGACGCGGGAGAATTCGACGGCAATTTGGGAACCGAGATTAAGAAGCTGTCCAGGGAGCAACTAGAACAACTCGCCCATGCCCTAATGGAGCGAGACCAAAAGCGTAGAGGTTAAGGGGCGGGCCAGGAGAGAGCATCCGTTCCTCCTCCAGCGCTCCCTCAACCGGCACCGCTCACATCCGGTTGATGTGAAGTTCCAACAGCCCGTTTCGCAGCACATCATTACAGCCGCTTCATGTTTCCGCCGATGGTACTATTGGTTTGAGCGGGCTTGATTTGTCAAAGGGATAAATCCCGAAGATTTTGCTGGATTCTGCGCTCAGTTCGTGGTACATAGTGGTTTAGACGTTCTCGCGGGTATACCAATACTAAATTGTTCCCCGTCTGGCTGGACCCCGCCGTCTTGCAGAATCCACCGACCCGATTGAATCCGTCGAATCCCAGCAGCGCTGTTCGCCCAAAGTGAACGATAAAGGAGTAAGCCAACCAGCATTCTATGGAAGGCGATCGCAAGTACCGGCAACGGGGCTATAACGACTCCGACCGTCCGCATTCCGATAACGGTTCATTTAACCGGGAAGACCGCCCCCGCCCGCAGGGTCCGCGCCCGCCACTCGATATCACCGGGCCGCGTTTACCGCGGATGGTGCAGTCGGTAACTGCGTCGCGGTGCTACAACTGTTCCACCATGCTCGGCGAAGGGTTCGATTTCAAGGAATGCCCCAAGTGCCATGTGGCGCTGCACTGCTGCAAGCAGTGCTCCTACTTCGAGCCGTCCACACGTTTCCAGTGCCTCAAGCCCATCACGGTGCGCATCGCGGTTAAAGACCAGGCCAATCAGTGCGAACTGTTCAAGGCGCGCGTCACAGTGGCGCGCGACGTCGCGCATCCGGCGCCCACCGCGGCCCCCCCGGCCGGCAGTAATGGTACCAGCCTTCCCGAACCCCGGAACGCAACAGACGCACGAGCCGCGTTCGACAGTCTGTTCCGCAAGCCGGAATAGATCTTTCTTACGGCCAGTACTCCCAGCGCCCCGCAAAGATCACATAAGCACTTAAAACCGCGTTCGTGATTCCGTGTGCCACAATCACGTCGCCCAGGCTTTTGGTCCGCACCATCCACCAGTTGTACAAAATCCCGGCAGCCAGACCTACATCCCACAAGGCTCCGTGTTCCACCGCGAACAAGACAGCTACAATCCAGAAGGCCCGCGCCGACCAGGCGCCCAGGGGAACCTTGGTGAAATCCTGTGAAACGATCCAGCGCATCAGCCAGCCTCGCCAAAACAATTCCTCGGCTATAGGCACGAACACAGCCGCACGCAGCGTCCGCAAGGCCAGGACTGCCCAATCCCCGCGGCTCGACGCAGGTAGCGATGGCGCCACGGAGCCGGTCACGGGATTCGAAAACAGCCAATGAGTGTGGTACGCGGGGAAAAGAAAGTCCGGTCCGATCCAAATGGCGAAGACTGCCCCGCCCACCAATAACGACCCGCCCCAGTTGCGGACCCGGAACTTCAAGACGGGACGCGCCACGGTAGCGAGAATGGCGGTCATCACGAGAATCCAAACTACCTGCTCCGCCAGAGGAGATAACGGCAATAACGGGCGGACGGCAAGCAGAGCGATGACCGCGCCGAACGGGACGACGTAGGGAAGCGAGGTCAATCGGATCTTTCGCTACAGGTTTTTCAGCGCATCCTGGATCTTGCTGGCTTCGGGTTTGGAAGGCTTGCTCTTCAGAGCAATCTCCAATTGTTTGCGGGCGGAGGGTTTGTCGCCCTTCTGTATCAACGCCAACCCGTAGTGATAGCGGAAAGTGGAGTTGGTGGGATCTTTATCTACCAGATCCTTTAAGATGCGCTCCGCGTCCCCACTCATATTCTTCTTGATGTAGATCCATCCCAGCGTATCGGCCATGGCGGAAGCATTGGGTGCCAGCTGACGGGCGCGTTGCGCCATGGTCAGCGCGGCATCCAGATCCGATCCCTCATCGGCTTTACGCATCGCCAGATTGTTCAGAGCGACCGCGTTATTGGGTTCGAGCTTGAGGATCTGCTCATATATCGGCTTGGCCTGCTCGGCCGGGCCGACCGTTTCCAGGATGAAGCCCAGCTGCACCAGCGGAGGCGTCCAATTGGGATTCGCCTGGCTGGATTTGCGAAACGCATCGGCTGCTAGATTGATGTCCCCCTTGCGCTTGTAAGTTTCCCCCAGCTGGTAGAGCGTAGTTGCCGGATTCGTCTGTTTTCCTACCAATTCCTTATACGCCGCGATGGCGTCGTCGTAGCGTTGGGAGCGCACATACAGATTGGCGCGGGCCATCATCAGGTCCTGCCGATTGGGCTCGGCCGCGATGGCCTTGTCCAGTTCCTTGATGGCGTCACCGATGCGGTTTTGAGCAGCCAGCGTTTCGGTGATGCCCAATAATCCGCGCATATCATGGTTATCGTGGTACAGCGAGCTGAATGTTTGCTCCGCCTTTTTGTAATCCTTATCCTGCCAAGCCAGCACGCCGACCTGATAACGGGCATTCGGGTCCTGCGGAAATAGCTTTATGGTCTGGTCCAGCTCCTCGCGGGCCTTAGCGACGTTATTGGTAGCCATCAGCGCAGCCGAGCGCGTGATATGCCCGGTCAGATTTTTAGAATCGTACTGCAACAGCTCATCGGCGGCCTGCAGCGCCTTGGGTGCATCCTGCTTGGCCAGATAGATACGGGCCAGCAATTCTCGTGCAGCCACAAAATCCGGGCGCGTCTTGATAGCGTCTTCCAGTTGCAGCCGGGCCGGCTCGATCTGGTTCTTGGCAAGCAAAGCTCGGGCATAGTTGAAACGCAGCAGGTGATTGTTGGGATTCTTGGCGACCAAGCTTTGCAGATCGACCGCTGCCTGATTCACTTCATCCGGCTTGCCGCTTGTCAACAAGAGCGCCGCATGCATCGCGATCGCGTCGGAATCTTTGGGGTTTTCCTTCAGAAGAGTGGCTACCAACTGATTCGCCTGTGGGAAATTTCCAGAGTTCGCGTATAACTCCACCAAGCGCTTCTGATACACCGCTTTATCTTTCGGAAGCGCCGCCATTCCGGCCTCGTATTGTTGTTTCGCGAGTTCGATCTCGTGCAGCCGGGCAAAATAAAAGTCGCCCGCCAGCAGATGGCCGCCGGGGAACTGTTTTTCATCGGTCAGCTTCAGGATGACCGCATCCATGTCTGGGCGACGGTTGACGATGATGTAATGCGTCGCCAGCTGGATCAGGTAATTCGATGATTTGGGATTGTTCTCGACCTTGAGCTTGAGAATCCGCTCGGCATCGTCGGGCCGCTTGTCGACCATGTACTGGTAGTACAGCCGATCATAAGCCGCTGCGAAGGTTTTTTCCTGGTCGATCAAACCACGAAGTAGTTTTTCCCCTACATCTTTTTGGTTGTTGCGGACCAGAGCCTCGTAATATACCAGCACGATTTCCGAGGAATTAGGCTTTAGCTGATTGGCACGCTGTAATTGCTCAAGCGCAGTTTTGTTATCGTTTTTCAGCAGCGCGACCTGACCGGAGATCCGAAAACCATCGAAAGAATTGGGATCTTTGGCGAGTATCTCTTCGGCTAATTTGGAACTCTCTTCCAGAAGCTGAGCGGCTTCCTTTGTGTTCTGCGTTGCAGCGAACAGATAAATGTTCGCGAGTTGCACCCTGGCGTCGGTGTTCTCTGGCTGCAGCTCCCTGGCGCGGCGGAACATTCCAACCGCCTCCCCTAGGCCCCCCAGCTTCAGATCGGTCAGGCCCATGCGGTAATAAGCCTCGCCAAAGAGCGGGCTCTTCGCATACGCTTTCCGGTACATAATGCCTGCTTCTTTGTACAGGCCTTTGCCGAAAAACTTGTTACCTTGATCGACCGAACGTTGCGCTTGGGCTTTCGGATCCGTGTTGCAGGACGCCAATACCAGCAGCAACAGCGGCAGGCATAGGAAGAGTAGACTGCGTTTCATAGCTACTATCTTGACGCTAAAATCAGGGGGTTGCAACGAACCCCCAGTCCTGGGACGGTCCTAGGAGAATAGTCCTGCCTGCGGGCTTATCCCCTCGATCTAGCGGGTGTAGATAACCCGCGTCCCACAGAGATGATCGTGCAGAGCACGCTTTTCTCGGTCGAAGGCGGCAATGATAAAACCGATCCACAAAATCATTGCACTGAGAATCTTGGCGAAAAACCGTCCCACAGCGACGCCGGCCGAGATAGGCCCTCCGTCCGCACGGGTTACTTTCAGTCCGAGCGCCATTTTCCCCGGGGTCGCGCCCTTTGTGGTCAGGAAATAGACGTCGTAGGCCAGGGAAACACCGAGTTGGATCAGGATGGAGATACCCGCTAGGCTCAGGATCGCGGGTAACGCCGCAAGAACTTGCCCCGGATCCGGATTGCGGCTCAGCCCCAATCCCAGTCCCACGCCCGCCAGGCCCAGCGGAATGCGAATAATGAAGCTGACAACCCACAAGATGATGCCATCGATGACGACCGCCAGAAATCGCATCCAGAAACCCCCGAAATGTCGCGCGCCGGTCAGGCGCTGGGAGTAGGCGGGCTGGCATTGGGCACAGACTGAGACGTCCCCGTGGCTGGTGAGCTGACTAACCGGCACCCCCCGGCCGCACTCCGAGCAATAACGCAGATCCCCGCCGGGCGGAGTTGCTGCCGGCGCCATTAGGGGAGAAGGCGGCTGTAGCGGGCCAGCCGGACTGGCGCCCCCACGAGCCGCGGAATGCCGTTGCCACGCGGCCATGCCTTCTCGCCATACCAGAGTGTCATCGCGCACGACGCCCTGGCGAACCAAGTCGTCCAGCGCGGACTCCTCCACTGGACCAATCTGCTTCCCGCCTTCCGCGTAATACCACTTCATAGTCCTCCTCCGCGCGCAGGGCTGCCCTGTAGTAACGCGGCCGCGCACATAGAGGACAGTGTACCCGTTTTAAGACAAAAACCCCCGCCGGTACTGCATAGTTCCGGCGGGGGGGTTCGCTCCGGCAGGGTGCGTAAGAGGATCGATAAGTGAGGCTAAGGGGCCGCAGTTACGTGTGCGCGACGATTCTTCTGCCAGCAACTCTCCGATTCGTCGGTGCAAACGGGCCTTTCCTTGCCATAGCTGACAACGGCTAATTGAGGTCCGGGGATTCCCTGCGATGAGAGGAACTCCTGGACCGCGTGCGCCCGGCGATCGCCCAGCGCCAAATTATATTCGGACGATCCACGTTCGTCGGTGTGGCCTTCAATTACCAGCTTCTGATTCGGATAATCCGCCAGAATACCGCGGATCACGCTTACGTCGTCTCGCAGCGCTGCACTGGCGTCAGAGCGGATGGTGCTCTGATCGTAATCGAACAGCGCATCTTCGAGTTTGGCCAGATACTGGTCAAGCTTCTTGCGGACGTCAGGCGGCATGGTTGACTGTTTCGCCCGATTGACCGCAACCTGCTTCGGCGGCGTTGGATTGTTCTCCCTGGGCACGACAGGCGTGCGTTGCTGCTGAGAAGGAGTGGCTGCCACCGGGGTAATGTCGGGAGGTTTGTTGACGGCAGCCACTTTCCTAGAACAGGCTGCCGCAGACAAGATCGCAATTGCAGCCAGCCCCGTTATGAGTGTGTTCGCTTGTTTCATACAGCTTTCCTCCATTAATGCATTCGGCGGTGAAGCCGGCAATCCTGTGTAGACGGTATTCCTTATCTGGATACGCGGGTTAGACTTAATTCGGATGTCAGTATTGCCCCGAACTGCGCGCCAGGCCGGTGGACGTCCCCTCCTTTTGGCAGGCTTTGGGAGTCTCCTTCTGCTGATGGTCGTGGCCGGCGGCTATGCGCTTCGGACACTGGAACAGGTACGCAGCAGCGACTTGGACGAGCGTAATGTCCACCTGCAGCGCGATCACGCACTCGACCGGATTCGAACCGGGATCTACCAGTCAGCCATCATCATGCGCGATTACTTGCTGGCGGTGGATGAGAAAAGCGGGGCCGCGCAGATCGAACGGTTCTCCGAAACCCGCGACCAAACGGACCGAGCCCTGGCCGAATGCGCCGCGGTGATCGATCCTGCCGAAAGTCAGGCTTTGCGCGAGCTGCAGTCCGAACTCCAGGTGTACTGGAAGCTGCTGGCATTTATTTCTGAAATCCCGGCCGAAAACCGCGCCCGCCGGGGCTCTGAATATTTATCCCAACAAGTTCGCCAGCATCGCGCCGAGCTGATCCAGATGGTGGACCAACTGGATGCTCTCAGCGCCCGCCAAATGGCGGCCTCCGACGCCCGCATGAACGAAACGTTTGGCCGTCTGCGCGGGCGCCTGACATTGATCGTGGCTTTGGCTGTAGGCGTGGGACTGTTGCTGGCCGCATTTACTATCTGGCGCACCCTGCGACTCGAACAGGAGTTGGAACAACGCTATCAGGAAGTCTTGAAAACCCAGCAGGAACTGGCGGAGCTATCGGCACGCCTGGTTTCGGCCCAGGAAGAAGAGCGGCGCAGTATTTCGCGCGAGTTGCATGATGAGGTCGGCCAGTCCCTTTCGGCTTTACTGATGGAAGCCGGAAACGCCGCCGCTCATGTCGCTCCCGATGACGCGCACGTCCGGCAACACGTGGATTCGATCAAAAAGCTGGCCGAAGCCAGCGTGAACATCATCCGTAATATGACCCTGCTGCTGCGGCCGTCCATGCTGGACGATTTCGGCTTGGTGCCGGCGCTTGAATGGCAGGCGCGTGAGGTTTCCAAACGCACCGGAATCCGCGTGCAGGTGGCCGCGGCCGACTCGACCGGCGAACTTCCCGACGCTCTGAAGACCTGCATCTACCGGGTGGTCCAGGAAGCCCTGCACAACTGCGCGCGGCACGCCCAGGCGCGCTCCGTGCGGGTGGTAGTGCGCCAGGAGGAGTCAAGGATAGTACTTTCGGTGGAGGACGACGGCCGGGGTTTCGACGCCCGCCGCGTGCGTGGCCTGGGCCTGGTGGGCATGGAAGAGCGAGTCCGTCACTTAGGAGGAGCATTCCATGTTCGTTCGACGCCCGGTGCCGGAACTAAGGTCGATGTGGAGTTGCCCCTTGCCAGCTGAAGCTTGTGAGTTAAAAATGATTCGTATTCTTCTGGCCGACGATCACACCGTCATGCGCAACGGCCTGCGCCTGCTTCTCGAACGCCAACCAGACCTGAAAGTGGTCGGTGAGGCGGCGGATGGTCGTCAGGCCGTCGACATGGCGGCGGCCGAAAACCCCGACGTTGTGATTATGGATATCGCCATGCCGCAATTGAACGGCGTCGAAGCCACCCGCCAGATCGTTAATCGAAACCCTGATGCCGCAGTGGTGATTCTGAGCATGCATAAGGATGAGAGCTATGTGATCCGGTCGCTCAAAGCCGGCGCGCGCGCCTACCTTTTGAAGGATTCCGCGGAAGCGGATCTGATTGCAGCTATAAGCGCCATCACGGAAGGGAAGTCTTTCTTCAGCCCGGCCGTCCGAAGCCTGCTCAAAGAGGACTACATGCATCAGCTCGACGAGCTCGGCGCCGAGGATACCTACGAGCTCCTGACCAACCGGGAACGCGAAGTCCTGCAGCTTGTGGCGGAGGGCAAGGCCAACAAGGAGATCGCTGGAATGCTCAATCTCAGCCTGTATACGGTGGAAACCCACCGTACCCATATCCTCCAAAAGCTGAATCTGCACAGCGCCCCCGAACTGATCCTCTACGCCGTGCGCAAGGGAATCATCAGTTAGGGGGTTGAAAGTTGAGGTTAACAGCCCCCACAAGGCCGGGGCGGTTCGTCCGCAAATTGGAAACTCGATGGGTTTCGCCCGCGGCAGGCTCCGCTGTGCGGGCAAGCTCCAAAAAACGTAACCATGGACCATATTGGCCGTTAGGTATTATTTGAGTGGGTTAGTTATGCGCTACTCGGACGTCACGCCTAAAGAGATCTACCTGAACCGCCGGCGATTCCTCGCCACCGCGTTAGCCTTGCCGATCCCTGCCGCTGCCGCAACGCTTACCGCCGCTAAGACGGCCTTCAACGCAAGTGGCGAAAAAATCACACCCCAGAAAATCACGACCACCTATAACAACTACTACGAATTCGGCACAGGCAAGGACGAGCCCGCCAAAAATGCTCCCAAGTGGAAACCCACCTCTCCTTGGACCGTGCGGATCGAAGGCGAAGTCATGCAGCCCAAGACTCTCGACCTCGATCGGATCCTGAAGCTCGCGCCGCTCGAGGAACGCATCTACCGGCACCGCTGCGTGGAAGCCTGGTCGATCGTCGTGCCCTGGATCGGAATCCCGCTCAGCGCCTTACTGAACCAAGTGAAGCCGACCGGCAAGGCCAAATTCGTGGCCTTCGAAAGTTTTTACGATCCCCAGCAGATGCTGTCGCCGCGCAAAGCGGGGATCGAGTTTCCCTACGTGGAAGGCCTGCGCCTGGATGAGGCCATGCATCCCCTGACGCTCCTGACCGTCGGCATGTATGGCGAGACGCTGCTCAATCAGAACGGCGCCCCGCTGCGGATGGTGATTCCCTGGAAATACGGCTTCAAGAGCATCAAGTCAATCGTGCGGATCCGCTTTTCCGAGCAGCAGCCGCCGACCACCTGGAACAAGAGTTGGCCGGCTGCCTACGGCTTCTTTTCCAACGTCAATCCCAATCACGACCACCCGAGTTGGGATCAAAAGGAAGAGCAGCGCCTGGGCGAAGGCGGCCTTTTCAGCGCCAAGATCGTCAAGACGCAAATGTTCAACGGATACGGTGACCAGGTTTCGAAGCTCTATACTGGCCTGGACCTAAACCGCAACTACTGATTCGGGAAAAGCTCGTCACGCCGGTAAGCTCGCCCACATCTGGCCGCGACCAATTGACCAGTTCCGGTTTTTGGACATTACGCCATCGCCGTCAGTCCGCAACTTCCGGGTTCCGGAGCATCGGGGAGTTGGACGGAGCGCTCTACCTTCACGGGGTTTTCGCGATCTATTGGCGACGAGGACGCATTTTCAACTGGCCGCGTCCCGGTTCTACTATCGTTTACGGCATCTGCGGCGAGGCAGTTTGGATGGTCCTCTTCACCCAATCCGCATGCGGTAAGCCACATGCCGATAGAGCCTTCAGTTCACGATCAACATCGTACTCGACACGACGAATCGTAGGCACCGAATCGTCGAGCAACAAATAGGCCGCACGTCGATCGCCATCGTGCGATTGACCGACACTTCCCGAGTTTGCGATCCATCTGCCCGATTGGGCCGTATCGTTCAAGTGCCGAATAAAGGGCGTGTGGATATGGCCGTAGACGACGGTAGGCTGAGGCACGCTCTGATAGGCTTGTTCCAATTCGGCATCCGTGGCCTGCATAAAGGGAGATCGCCATCGGCTGTCAGGTGAAGCATGGACGAGTGCAACTGCACCATGGACTTGTGTCTTCGGCAATCCACGCAACCACGCGAGCCTGTCTGCGCCCAAGAGATCGCGGGTGAATGCAGCCATTTCCCGAGCCGGTGCCCAGATGGTTTCGAGTGCGGGCAACTGGGCGGCGAACTCTTCGAAGGCCGCCGGTGTCGAGAGCATCTCGTCCGTATTCCCAGCAACTCCCTGCCAGCCAGCGGATTGAACTATGTCTACTACCTCAACTGGACTGGAGCCGTTGTCCGCTAGATCGCCACCGTGCAGGATCAGGTCGGGTGTCGTAACTTGCAAGTCGGCCAAAACCGCTTCAAGTGCCGTCAGGTTTCCGTGGATGTCGGAGATAATCGCCGTCCGCACAAAAATCCTCGCCTTATCATCGCCAAACCTTACGGCTTGCGCAAACGCTATAAGCGGACTACTCGCGCAAAGTCGCTAATGTTTACTGATCCTATGCGGGGCCCGCACTGAGTATTTGAATAGCGCTTTTTCTATTTGATAGCGACCGCGTTAGGCGGCGTCGCGATTCCGCCTTCCAGAACCATCGGCGCCGACACCACCATGAATTCGTAACGCCGGTCGCGCGCGCAATCTTCGGCCAGCGGCGCCAGCACAAATAATTCGCCCAAGGGCAGGCCCAGCAAGGGCAGAGCGCGATAGTGCAGAATGCCCTCGTCGGCGAAATTGGCGGGCAGCGGTTCCACCCCTGGGCAATCGGTTCCGATCGCGGCAACGCGCTGGTCCCACAGCCACGCGGCCATTTCCCGCGTCGCCTCAATCCCGACCGCTTTCACACGTTCAAACGTCGACATGCCGCCTTTTTGTTCCGGCGTACACCGCTCATAGCTTTCCATCCAGCCGGTGCGGACCAGGAGAATCGTGCCGGGCTTGAGCGTCGTGCCTTGATGCTCTAGTGCGCCTTTCAGGTCCGCGAGCGTGAATACGTCACGCTCCAGAGGCTGCACGGCACGGCCCATGGCCTTACGGAAACCGAATGCGTCAATCAGCACGCCCCGGCCTACGAATCTCCCCGCCCACCGATGGATGCTCAACTGGCCGCCCGGACCGATCTGGTCGGGTTGGACGCCGTTGTAGTAACACCCCAGGCTGGGGTAACCCACATGGGCAAGCCCATCCCATTGGCTCCCTTCCTGCGTATTGAAATTGTTTACTACATCGTCATTGGCAAACGGACCCAGCGGAACCACTTGATGGCTGACGGTGGCCCGGCCGAACAGCGTCGGCGTGGCGAAACCGATCTTGGCATCCAACCGGAAGACGGTTCCAGTCTGCACCAGGCGCGCGGCATCGATGACGCCTTGTGGCGTCAGAAAGTTCAGGCAGCCGAACTGATCGTCATCGCCAAACACACCCCAGGAAGATTCCGGCGGGGCGCCCTTTTTGACCGGCAATTGATCGAAGCTGGGGATCTTGCCCCAATCGAGATTTTTCATTTTTCAACCATAACTCATTGCCGCGCGATGACGCCCTCGCCCGGATACCGTGAACCCAGTACCTGCAGACTCCCCGCTATGGCGTTACCATGGGATGGGAGACTGTGAACCATGCTGATCCGGAAACCTGCTGACCTCCATTATTCCGATGTTACGCCCAGGGAAGTCTATCTGAACCGGCGCCGATTTATCGGCGCGGGCGCTGCGACTCTTGGCGCTCTGGCGTTGCCTTCCGCCGCGTTGGCGACCGCCAAGATTAATGGCCTGGTTCAGACCGGTCCGTATCACAACTTGGGAAACGAAAAGCCTTCTCCTAAGGCCACCGTGACCAGCTACAACAACTATTACGAATTCGGTACCGGCAAAGAAGACCCCTCGCAGAACGCGCCGAAATGGAAAGTACCCGCGGAATGGCCCATCCGTATCGAAGGCGAAGTGATGCAGCCCAAGACGCTCAGCCTGGATCAGGTAATGAAGCTGGCGCCGGCCGAAGAGCGCATCTACCGGCTCCGCTGCGTGGAACGCTGGTCTGTCGTGGTGCCATGGATAGGTTTCTCGCTGAGCACCTTGCTTAAGCAGGTTCAGCCCACCGGCAAGGCCAAGTACGTGGCCTTCGAGACCTATTTCGATCCGAAGGCGATGCTATCGCCGCGCGAAGCCGGCATCCCCTTCCCGTACGTGGAAGGCTTGCGCCTGGATGAGGCCATGCATCCGCTCACGCTGCTCTCGTTCGGAATGTACGGCGAGACCCTGCCCAATCAGGACGGCGCGCCCATCCGGATCGTGGTCCCGTGGAAGTACGGATACAAGAGCATCAAGTCGATCACCCGAATCCGCTTCGTCGAGAAGCAGCCGCCCACGGACTGGGGAATTTACTCCGACCGTGAGTACGGATTCTATTCGAACGTGAATCCGGAAGTCGACCACCCGCGCTGGAGCCAGAAAGAAGAACAGCGGCTCGGTTCCGGCTTCCTGGGGCAAGGCACGCGCATGGCAACAGTCAAGTTTAACGGCTACGGCGCGCAGGTGGCTAGCCTTTATTCGGGCATGGATCTCGCGAAATTCCACTAGTTCGCGCCATTCGCGGCGCAGCGTAGCAGCAGGCATGAATCGATTCCTCTCCAGTCCATGGACCAAGGTAGCGGTGTTCCTGCTCTCCCTGGTCCCGCTAGGCGTGCTGTTGTGGCTGGGCTATCAGGCATCCGCGTCGGATGATCCGACCCAATACGTAACCGCCAATCCCGTCGAGTACATCACTCACTACACCGGCGACTGGACCATCCGCTTCATCTGCATTACGCTGTGCATCACGCCGCTGCGGATGCTTCTCAATCGTCCGCAGATCACGCGCTTCCGGCGCATGCTGGGGCTATTCGCTTTTTTCTATGGGTGCCTCCATTTCACGGTCTGGGTGGTGCTGGACCCGCGCCAAAATACGATTTCCGCGATCTGGGAGGATATCGTCAAGCGCCGTTACATCACCGTTGGCATGCTGGCGCTCCTGGCCATGCTGCCGTTGGCGATCACGTCCACCGCCGGATGGGTGCGCAGGCTGGGCTTCAAACGTTGGAAGCAGCTTCACCGGCTGATCTATTTGACGGCCATCGCCGCGGTGATCCACTACTGGTGGCTGGTGAAATCCGATATTCGCCTGCCGCTGATGTACGCCGCGATCGTGACCGTGCTGCTGGGTTACCGGCTAATTGTGTGGATGCGGGAACGTAGACGGAAAACTGCGGTGCGCACCTCGCAACCAACAGTTTCAGCCAACTGACTTCGGTTGCGCGGCCGCTTCCGCGCCTGGAGGGGTCAGTACCGCTACGCAATTACGCCCCTGGTGCTTGGCCATGTACAGGGCATCGTCCGCCAGGTGGATAAGGTCATCGGCGGTCGATTCCCGATCCGGCCGCCAACTGGTGGCTCCGAAACTGCACGTGACGACATGCGCCACGTCTCCGATCAGCATCGGTTCATCGGCGAGGGCAGCCCGCATGCGCTCCGCCTGGTTACCGGTACACCGCTCATCGCATCCAGGGAGGATGACCAGAAACTCTTCGCCGCCATAACGTCCGATTGAGTCGTAAGGACGCATGGCGCCCACCATGCGCCGGGTGAACTCGCGGAGCACGGCGTCACCCGCGAAATGGCCGTATGTATCGTTGACCGATTTGAAGCGATCCAGATCCGCCAGCACCACGCCCACGGACCGCTTCTCGCGCGAAGCCCGTGACAGTTCGCGCGCCAGTACATCCAAAATCGAGGAGCGGTTCCAAATCCGCGTAAGGAAATCCTTGGTGGCCTGCTCGCGCAGTTCCTCGCGCGTGGACACCAGTTCGCGCTGAAGATCGATGATGCGCGTTCCGGCCCGCAGGCGAACCTTCAGCTCGTGCTGATCGAAAGGCTTGGTCAGATAATCGTCCGCCCCCGCCTCCAGACCCTCGATCAAATCCTCGCGCTGGTTTTTCGAGCTGAGCAGAACAATGTAGGTATAGTCCAGGTCCTTATTTTTAGAATTATCCCGCACACGGCTGCAAACTTCCGGTCCGGTAAGCCCGGGCATAACCCAGTCGAGAATCGCCAACCGCGGAGGGTTTTCGCCCTGCAGCACATTCCATGCCTCCACACCATCGGTGGCGACGACCACTTCGTACCCCCACTTCCGCAAGGTAGCTTCCAGCAGGTGCCGGGAAACCACACTGTCGTCGGCGATCAGAATACGCATATGGTCGTAGGAAGGGGCCAGGGGTGACCCTATCCTCTTAGCATATATCGGCAGGTTTCGGGATTCCTTTGGCTTTTTACGGGCGCGCCTGCTATTCAGTCGCGTATCATGGAATTTGGAGCGCCGTAGGCCTATATTTTAGGGGAGAGATTGCATGCAGAATTCTGTTCTGGTTCCGATGGTTGTCGAGCAAACTTCGCGAGGCGAGCGGGCCTTCGATATCTACTCGCGCCTGCTGAAGGAAAATATCATTTTCCTCGGCACGCCCATCGACGACAACGTGGCGAACCTGATCATCGCCCAGATCCTCTTCCTTGCCGCGGAAGATCCCGAGAAGGACATTTCCCTCTACATCAACTCTCCCGGCGGCTCCATCACAGCGGGCTTGGCGATCCTCGATACCATGCGCCTGGTCCAGCCCGACATCATTACATACTGCGTGGGACAAGCAGCCTCCATGGCAGCCGTTCTGCTCGCGTGCGGGACTAAAGGAAAGCGCCACAGCCTGCCGCACGCGCGCATCCTGATTCACCAGCCGTCGATGAGCGGCCTGGGCGGGCAAGCTACCGATATCGACATCTACGCCCGCGAAATCCTGCGCATGCGCGAGACGTTGAATGATATCCTCGCGAAAGCTACCGGCCAGGCTGTTGAGAAGATCGCGCGCGACGTGGACCGCGACTACATTCTGGAACCGGTCCAGGCACTCGAATACGGCATCATCGATCACATCATCGAGAGCCGCTCGTTACAGCCGGTGACCAAGTAGCGGGTAACAACGTGGTTTTCGGAGCGGGCAGGCTACAATCCGCGTGAGGCGGCGAAGATCTCAGGCGGCTCGGAGGAGGCGCGCCGTTTTTATGATCGCGCCGATCGCAGCACCGAATCGAATTGCGGCCCTTTCTAGTCGCGGAATGCGCATCCTTTCGGCATCCGCCACATGCTCCGGTCGAACGCCGACACCGACGATGTATCCGACGATCCATTTCCTCCCCGGCAAAGCATCGACGACTTTCAATTGCCAGGGCGCTTGGATTGGCCCGTTAGTTTTGAACACCGCATTCAAGGCCTTGTGCGCATTTACCTGGAGGAACTGCGTTACGCGCGTTGGAAATTCCCGCCGCTGTTGCACTCGCTTGAGGATCAAGTCCGTGATCTGTCCGGCTCGAAGCGGAACGGCTAATATATTGGCCGCTGCCACCGCATCTTGGATTGCCAGATTGATTCCCACGCCCCCGGCAGGCGACATCGCGTGCGCTGCATCGCCGATGCAAAGCAGGCCAGGAAGATGCCATCGGCGTAGCCGGTTGATCTGTACCGTCAGCAATTTAAGCTGATCCCAGTCTTCGATTTCGCCCACGCGATCGCGGAGGTACGGTGCTATTTGCGCGATATTTCGGCGAAAGGCAGCGATACCTTCGGCTTTGGTTTGCTCTAGCGTGCCTTTGCGGATGATCAGCCCGGCCTGAAAATAATCGCCCCGGTTGATCAGGATCAGCGCCTTGCCGTAGTTGATATTGCCCAATACTTGTTCGGGGTCGTGAGGCTGGCGCGAGATGCGAAACCACAGCACATCAATGGGAACGCCGAACTCTTGCACGGAGAGTCGAGCGGACTGCCGCATCGTGGAATGCCTGCCGTCGCAGGCAACCACTAAGTCCGCTTCGATTTCCAGAGGGCCAGCAGGGGATCGCGCCTCTACGCCAGCGATTCGTTGGCCGTCGCGAATCAGTCCAGTGCCCTCGTGCTGCAGCCGAAGCTCGAAGCCATCGAAGCGCTTAGCGCGCTCGGATAGGAAGTTCAAAAACTCCCACTGCGGCATCAGCGCGACAAATTTGCAACGGGCGGGTACGAGCCGGAAATCGGCGGCTTCAAAGTCAAAATCGCCGATGCGTGCGCTGACAGATGTTACTCGCTGGTGCGGAAGTTGGAGCAAGCCGTCGAGTAAACCGAGTTCGTGCATTATGTCGAGAGTAGACGGGTGGACGGTATCCCCACGGAAATCCCGGAAAAAGTCCCCATGCTTTTCAAGGACCGTTACTTTGATACCTGCGCGTGCCAGTAAATAGCCGAGCATGACGCCGGCCGGTCCGCCTCCGACGACACAGCAGCCGGTTCTCAAAGATTCCATCGAGGCCTCCACCGATTAGACTCCGGCAGTACACGCTCACGTTACTGCAAACTCGACACTTTGCCAAACCAATCTCGATGAATATGATGCGCGTGATGTTTAGCCAGTGGTTTCGAAGCAGGTTACGGCCAGGGGCGAGTCACCCGGCGGTCCCCACAGCTTGCGATAGCTTGCGCCTCACGCTCGAAACGCCCACTGAAACTTTGGTGGCTGGTCTTAATGGCTACAAACCCGTTCAGTCAATCTGTGTGAGAATTTCAGAAGGTCCTAAGCGAGCTCCGGGCGAAAGGGGCATGGCGTAATCTGAGTCCGTCGAGGAAGGTTTATCTGGCGGTCCGGATTCGAGCTGCTATTTCTATGCGAACCGGGGGAAGACCGCTGCAGGTAATTGTGTGCCGCTACAAGCGCGATCTTCCCGGCGATTCTTGGGTGTGCCGAAATCATGTATTTGTAGAACGGAAAATAGTCTAAACCAGATTAACGTGAAAACTCCGAACCGTTGCGGCACCCCGCCAGGGTCATGACGATCCATCGCTACGATTGGAAGAAACATCAAGCAGAAACTGCGGGTGATTATCGGGTAAATTGGCGGCTCAGATCCAGCGATGTCGCGCCTAACGAAGGGCCGCTCCGATCAGGTTTGAGTGCAGACGAATACAGCTGATGGGGGCGCTTCCTAAGGGGCCGGCGCTCGAGATCCAAAACCATCAAACTAGAGGTGAGAACACGCCAATGAAGATTCGGAAAGTTCTTAAACGGGCCGGTCGGCTGGTCCGGGAGACCCGAATGTTCGTGCGCGCTATGCAGTCGGCCTCGCATCCGATCTTGGCTCAGATAGTACCGACACGCCGCTGCAATCTTGATTGCGCCTATTGCAACGAGTACGACAAGGTGTCAAGCCCCGTGCCGCTCAATATGATGCTCTGCCGGATTGATCGGCTGGCGGACTTGGGCACAACCATCATTACGCTGAGCGGCGGCGAGCCCATGCTCCACCCAGATCTCGATGCCATTATCCAGCGTATCCGCCAACGTGGCGCAGTCGCCACCCTCATAACCAATGGACTCCTCCTGACGCGCGATCGCATTAAGGGCCTGAACCGAGCGGGACTCGACTACCTGCAAATCAGCATCGATAACGTTCTCCCAGATGAGATTTCCAAAAAAAGTCTTAAGGTGCTCGACCTCAAGCTACAATGGCTAGCCAAGTATGCTGAGTTCCAGGTCACCATCAACTCAGTATTGGGCGCCGGCATCCGGAATCCAGAGGATGCATTTCTTATTGGCGACCGCGCTCGGAAACTGAGCTTTACCAGCACCGTCGGAATCTTGCATGATCACACTGGACAACTGAAACCGCTCGCGCCAGAGCAGCAGCGCGTGTACGAGCAGTTCCGTCGGCTCAAGACATCCCTATTCTCGTTTGCACATTTCGATAGCTTCCAGGAAAATATCAGCCGTGGCCTCCCCAACGATTGGCACTGTCGGGCAGGGGGACGCTTCCTCTACATCTGCGAAGAGGGCCTTGTGCACTATTGTTCGCAACAGCGAGGCCGGCCCGGGATTCCGCTGGAGGACTATACGTTTGAAGATCTAGTGCGCGAGGGGGACCGGCCCAAAGAGTGTGCTCCCTTTTGCACTATCTCTTGTGTGCACCAGACCGCGATGCTCGATGACTTCCGGGAGAGACCACGGCAAACCCTGGCGGCAATTCTCGAACGGCGACGAAAGCTTGATTCGACGTTTCAACCACCGGCAATGGTGGGATTTTTGTCGTGGCTCTTTCTGGATGAGCGCCGGCGAGGCCCCTTAGGGAAGTTGATACTGAATATCCTGCAGCTGAAACCAAAGGCCGCTACACCTACACGCCGCGCTTAGATCGGCCAGGCACGCACCAATAGATACGAAATATTGTCGCGAGGCTCTAACAAGCGGGAGGTCGAAGCCCTTTTTTTGGGTACGCCCTTTTTTTGGGTACGCACGGTCGGAGTTAGGCTGAGCATCTGGATGATCCGGGGAGGAAAAATGTCAATCGCTTGGGTGCGTGTGGGGACCGCGTTGTTTATCAATCTCGTTCTTGCGGCGTGCTCGACTACGCCGAAAGCACCGGACGTGACTAGCGCTATACGCGATTCGCTGAAGCAGGAGGGTCTCGCCAATGTCTCCGTCAGTCAGGACCGCGACAAGGGCGTCGTTACGCTCCAGGGAAGTGTAGCGGCGGCGGGCGACAAACTCCGCGCTGAATCCGTCGCGAGGTCGGTGGCTGCCGGCCAGGTTGTTGCAAATGAAATAGCCATATTACCTGTTGGAGCGACGGGGGTGGCGAAAACGATTAACTCTGACCTGGACGCTGGCATTAAGAAGAACTTGGATGCGGAACTGTTGGCACACGCACCGCTGCATGATCAAGTCAATTACGCGGTCAAAAACGGTGTGGTTACACTAACCGGAGCTGTCAATTCCGAAACCGCCCGTACCGAAGTTCAGCAAATCGCCGCGCGCGTTCCCAACGTCGAACAGGTTGTGAACGAACTTCAGGTGAAGAATCAAAAAGCAACCTCTACGCATTAGCGCATGTTGCCCGGTCTGCTCAACTTCGCACGTCACAGTTTTGGTTCTCCATCACTCTTTTACCGCCAGTTGAAGCTTGGCGATGAATGCGTCATAGGCGGTTTGTACTTTGACCGGATCGGGTGATTTGTCTTGAACGGGTTTGATGAAAGCATCCATGGCCTTATCGATTTGTCCCCACAAATCAGGGGATTTGTTTCGCAGCGCTTGTTCTTGCGTGTCCCACGCCACTTCAAGCTCCCGCGCCTTCTTTTTCGCGGTAGGCATATCGTGGGCCTTGAACGCCTGCAGGGCGTCGGTAGCCAGTTTTCGATACGGGGTCATGGCGTCATCAGCCGCCTGAGCAGCCGCCGCTGGCCTCGCTTGGGGCATCGGATTCGGTTCCTGAGCTGAGGACGCAATCGTCCCACACACCGCAAACGTTACCCACCTCGCGATTCTCTTCATATATGCTCCTCCTCAAACCCTTGGCCGCGTCGGGTTTAGCACCTCATCATGCCGTTCGGCCGACGTCGGCAAAAGCAAACGCCTGCGGGAAAATTAAGCATTCCAAGTTCCATTTCGTCAGCAGAGCTTGAAATTTGAGGAGTGGCCCATCCTGAATTAGCGCGGAAATGCAACCGCACTTGCATCCGCCGCATCAC
>Ga0207667_10002313_pt1 | contig 23883 bp, 21 predicted proteins | sample KBSCornC52_FD_184301 | JGI IMG/M metagenome (GOLD analysis project Ga0207667, IMG submission 184301) | Corn rhizosphere microbial communities from Kellogg Biological Station, Michigan, USA - KBS Corn C5-2 (SPAdes) (version 2) | ecosystem: Host-associated > Plants > Roots > Rhizosphere > Soil ...
GTAGAGAACGCGACCGACAAAGGTTCGTTCCTCAGTCGCACGCTGCTTCGTCAACCTTAGGAATAAAACATCGCCGTTCAAGTAACACGAGGACCCAAACAAATGCGACTACTAATCAGCAGAAAATCTCTATGCATCTTAGTATTCTTCGCATCGGTTGCTCTTATGGCAGCCGGGCAGCAGAGTACTAGTGCACCCCTCCAACCTGGATCAATAAGCGGCACAGTTACTGATGTGAATGACGGTATTATTCCAGGCGCTACTATCACCATTCAGAGTTCGCTGACCGAGGACAAGCGAACAACAATCTCGGGCGACAACGGATCATACACTTTCGACGATTTGAGGCCTGGAGCCACCTACCAGGTCACGATAAGCGCGGCGGGCTTTGTCACATGGACCTCGTCGATATTCACGGTGGATCCGGACCAAATTCACGTTCTGGCCGGGAGCAAGCTTCAACCCGCAGGTGAAGCGGCATCCGTAACGGTCTATGCTTCCTCCGAAGAGGTTGCTGCCGAACAAGTGAAGATCGAGGAGCGACAGCGCGTATTTGGTTTCATTCCCAATTTCTATGTTGTCTACGATCACGATGCTGTGCCTCTTTCTGCAAAGTTGAAATTCAAACTGGCATTAAAGGCCAGCACCGACCCGGTAATCTTCGGCGCAGTGGCTTTTACGGCCGCCATCCACCAAGCCGGCGATACTCCTGACTTTGGACAGGGAGCGGAGGGTTACGGACAGCGTGTGGGCGCTTTGTATGCGAACGGAGTCGACGACATCATGATCGGCGAGGCTATATTGCCCTCGATTCTGCATCAGGATCCCCGCTACTTCTATCAAGGAACAGGTTCGAAACGGTCTCGGACCTTTCACGCCCTAGCGAACGCCTTCATATGCAAGGGAGACAACGGCAAGTGGGAGCCAAACTATTCGAATGTTGGGGGCGACTTGGCGGCGGGTGCAATCTCTAATTTGTACTATCCCCGCGCGAATCGCGGCGCGGGAATTGTGTTTGAGAATGCGCTGATTGCAGCGGGCGGCAGAATGGCCAATGGGCTCGTGCAGGAATTCATTTTGCGGAGATTTACGTCGAATGCAGGACGTCGCACCCCGTGATCCGAACAGAGTGTGTATCTGGCCCTAGGGCTTGGAATCGAATACTGATGACCTAAATTGGGTAGCGTCGAAGGAGAAGAGGAAATGTTCCTATCTATAGCAAGTCTCTTGGCAATAGTCCTGTTGACTATTGTTCTGGCCAAACGAAGGAGTGACCGCCGAGAACTGGAGCAACACAGCATTGCTCCAGAAGAACTGCACGCATTGATGGCATCCGGAAAGAAGGTATTAGTTTTTGATGTGCGCCAGCCTCTGGATCTGCTGGGCGATTCTGTGATCATCCCCGGCGCGCGGTGGCTTGCGCCCGACGAGGTGCGCGCAAATCCATCGCTGCTTCCGGACGAGGCCGACCTTGTCGTTTATTGCACATGTCCGAGTGACAAGACGAGCCGCGTCGTCTTGCATCGCGCTCTCGCCAGAGGATTTTTGCGGATCAAATTTCTGAAAGGCGGCCTCGATGGCTGGACTGCGAAGGGCTTTCCCGTCGAGCCGTACACGAAGCCTTTTCACCTGAACTCCGCTCGCAGCAATCACCTAGAGGCCGCGAGTTAGCGGAGTTGTCGGCAATTTCGCCCTATTCGCACCTATCCCATGGAATTCGATCTCTGGCTTTGTCTTCGTGGAGTGAGGACCCGCCGAGATGCCCTCTGGCCTCGGACGGCGAAACACCCCTCACTCATGACGAGACCAAATGAGTCGGAACGGTGTGTCACAACACCAGCGTGTGCTCGGTCTTTGTTGGTGCACGGAACCAACTGCCGGTGTAACTAGCACTGCGAATCGGAGGAGCATGTTCAAAACTCCCAAATGCGCTATGCCCCGTTTTCTTGTTCTGCCGTTCAATACGTGGGCCACCGAGGCGGTTGGCCGCTCCCTGCGCCGTCTGTTTGCCGCTGGAAGTAGTGGCAGACAATGGCTCACGTCCTCTATTCTCGTGGCGGGAATCATCTCCATCATTGTGAGCGTACTGGCACAAGGAGTAATTGCGCAGACTGCGGCCACCTCGAGCCAGAGCCTAACCCTGACAGGCGCCGTCGATCTCGCACTGAAACAGAACCTCGATCTCCAAATCGCCAATATCGAGACGGCAACTCGACAGCAGGACCAAGCAATTGCGCGCTCCGATCTTCTTCCCCACGCAGCTCTCGGCATGGATGAAAGCATCGATCGCTACAACTTAAAGGCACGGGTTGGTATCCAGCTTCCTGGCGTCCCGCACAGCATCGGTCCCTTCCAAGCTATCCACGCCGGTACGAGCTTCTCGACTCCGCTATTCGATTTGACGTTGATCCGCAAATATCAGGAGAGCGGACACCGGCTCTTGGCCACTCGCGCTGAGGAACAAGTTGTCCGAGAGGAAACGGTTCTGCTGGTGGTTAGCGAGTACATGGCGCATCTTCGAGCTCTAGCCAGTATCACGGCTGCTCAATCACGGGTTGAGCTGGCTGATCGCCTTGCCCATCAGGCGGGAGACTTGTTGACCGATGGCGTCGCAACCAAAATTGACGTATCGCGTGCCCAAGTGAGGGTTAGAGAGGAACAGCAGCGGTTGATCGACGCACAGAGAGATGCCGAGGCTACGCTCTATGCGTTGAAGAGAATCCTGAATCTTCCAGAAAGCCAGAAGATCAAAGCCGCTGACCAACAGGAATTCATCTCGACACCGGCGTTAGACCTGCCCGATCCTCTGTCGATGGCTCTCAAACAACGGCCTGAACTGGATTCTTTGTCCGAGAGCACTAAGGCTGCTGAGCTTGCGCATAAGGCCGCGGTTGCTGACTCCCTACCTAAGCTGGCCTTTGAGGGCCGCTGGAATGAGGAGGGGGAAACCTTCACTGATTTGACTCCCGGATATGAATATAGCGTCGGCGTGAAAGTACCAATCTTCACTGGTGGGCGAGTCAGCGCCGAACGTAAGCGCACTGCGTTGGCGGAGCAGCAGGCACAAAAGCAGCTTGCTCAGGAACGCAACCGTGTGATCGAGCAAGTCCGGGACTCGCAGACCGAGCTCGAAGCAGCGTTTCATCAGGTCGAGCTCGGGCGGCAACAGGTCCAGTTGGCGAATGAGGAAATCTCCCTCTCACAGGGACGTTTTAAGTCCGGCGTCGCCGACAACATCGAAGTTACCGCTGCGCAGGATTCTCTGGCTCGCGCCAACGATGCGGAGATTGGCGCGCTATTTCGTTACAACATTGCACGAGCTCAGCTAGCTCGCGCGGTTGGCAGCGAGGAAAAGACATACAACCACTGAGACCGATTCCTGAGGAAAGAGAATGCCATGAGTGAAGCAGTTCTTGAGGCAAAAACTGGAGAAACAGTCGCACCGGCAGAGCGTTCACAAGAAAATGGCCCTGCCCAGCGCAAAAAAAACTTGCTGATCCTTGGGGTCGGCGCCGTTCTGGCTGTACTGCTGGCATTGGGCATTCGCTATCTTGTCTGGTCGGCTCATCATGAGGAAACGGATGACGCATATCTTGCGGGACACGTGCATCCCATCAGCGCCCGAATCACTGACACGGTGCGGCAGGTGCTGATCGACGACAACCAGCGGGTGGTTGAAGGACAAACGCTAGTGATTCTCGATCCCAACGACTATCAGGTACGACTCGACCGCGTCCAGGCTGCTCTCGATGCCGCAAGCCGGCAGGCAGATACCGCTGAAGCGTCAGTCAGCTCAACGTCGGAATCTGCCAGAGCGCAGACAACTCAAGCGAAAGGTTCGATTGGGGAGGCCAAAGCAACCATCCAGTCATCCAAGGCCGCCGTTACTGCAGCTGAAGCAGGAGTTCCGCGAGCGGAAGCTCAGCTAAACGAGGCAAACGCGACACTCCAACGTGACGAAACCGACCTGCACAGATACGAAGACCTATATGTCAAACAACAGGTATCGAAACAAACTCTCGATCACCAGAGGGCCAGCTATCAGGTCGCAGTCGCTGCGCGGGCTGCTGCCCTCGAGCAGGTACACCAGGCGCAGGCCCAGCTAATCTCGGCCCAGCAAAGCGTTGCTCGAGCTGAATCCCTGTTGATGAACTCAGAGGGCGGACTACAGTCTGCGCACGCTACCAGGCTTGAAACACGCGTCCGCGAGGGTCAGTATGCCACCGCGCAGGCTGCAGTTGCCCAGGCTACAGCGGAATTGAGAGATGCGAAGCTTCAGCTCTCGTACACGATCATCAAGGCTCCGATAAGTGGGCGAATCGGGAAAAAGTCGGTAGAGGCAGGCCAGCGAGTGCAAATCGGACAGCCACTGATGGCCATTGTCGAAGATCATCCGTGGGTGGTCGCCAATTTCAAAGAAACTCAACTGGGGAAGATGCGTGTAGGCCAGCGTGTTGAGGTCGAAATTGATACATTCCCGAAGCACAAATTCTACGGGCGCGTCCATAGTCTCGCACCGGGCTCCGGAAACGAGTTTGCGCTGTTGCCTCCGGACAATGCTACCGGCAATTTCACAAAGATTGTGCAGCGCATACCCGTCAAGATCGTGCTCGATGATAGCAGCGTACGCGGTTATGAAAACCTGCTCTCGCCTGGCATGTCGTCGGTTGTCACAGTGATCACACAATAGGAGAGAACTTCCATGGCAACCACAACGATGAATCCCGCCAGTGCCGCCGGAACTCTCGCGATGGAACCTAATGATCGTGTGCCGCTGAAGACCTGGATATGCGTTATCGGGGTTCTTATTGGCTGTTTTCTGGCTGTGCTCAACATCGTTGTAACGAACTCTTCACTGCGCGACATTGCAGGGACGTTGTCAGCCAGCTCGGACGAGATTTCATGGGTACCGACTTCATATCTGGTTGCTGAGATTGTAGTGATCCCGTTGACGGCATGGCTGTCTTCTGCGTTCTCCTTGAAAAAATACCTCCTGGTGAATTCAGCCCTCTTTGCGATCTTCTCTGTTTTTTGCGGTCAGGTGCACTCTCTCGATTTGATGATCCTTTTTCGCCTCGCGCAGGGCTTCACGGGCGGGGTTCTTATTCCTCTCTCCTTCGACGTCATCCTCACTTACCTTCCGCCATCGAAGCAGGCGATTGGAATGGCCCTCTTCACAGTCACAGCAACGTTTGCTCCTGCAATAGGCCCGCTGATTGGTGGGTGGTTAACCGACAACTACGGATGGCCATTCATCTTTTACATGAATACAATTCCCGCGGCGCTGATGATCGGAATCATTTGGGTAACCATGGAAGATCAGCCAATGAATCTGGGGCTGCTCAAAAAAGGCGACTGGTGGGGGATCGTCACCATGGCAATCGGTCTGGCCGCATTCGAGATTGTCCTCGAAGATGGAAATCGTAAAGATTGGTTCGGAGATCCCGAAATCGTTAAGCTGGCATGGGCCGCCGCAATCTTCATCCCCGTTTTCGTTGTGATTGAGTTGCGCAAAGACGAACCACTTGTCGACCTGCGCCTCTTTGCACGCAGGAATTTCGGGCTCGGCAGCATCATTAATGTTGCTCTTGGAATTGGGCTCTATGGTGTGGTGTTCATCCTGCCTCTATACCTGGCCCAGATGCAGGGTTACAACGCATCCCAGATCGGTACAGTTCTCATTTGGCTCGGTCTCCCCCAACTTCTGATCATCCCCCTAATCCCGAAGCTAATGCAAATTGTCGATACACGAACCATTATCGGCGTCGGAATTCTTCTGTTCGGCGGAAGCTGCTTTTTAAACGTCCATCTCGACACTGACTTCGCGGGACCGCAGTTTTATATCCCGCTCATCATTCGCGCGCTCGGCCAGCCTCTTGTCATGGTCCCACTTTCGGCGATCACTACAGCCGGCATGACCAAAGGCCGAGAAAGCGGCGCGGCCTCTGCACTTTTCAACATGATGCGCAATATAGGCGGATCGATCGGGATCGCCGGGTTGTCAACAATCCTCTCGGTACGAGAACGGTTTCATTCCGAACGCATCGGAGAATCGGTGACTGCCTATTCAGGTGCGGTTCAGGAGCGAGTGCAGCAGTCGGTGGCCTACTTCATGTCCGCGGGAAGTGATGCGTCTTCGGCTCAAATGCGCGCCATTGGTGCGATAGGTGGAATCGTTCGCCGCGAAGCCTTTCTGCTCGCATATGGTGACTGTTTCCTGGTGCTGGGTTGCGTATTGCTCGCAAGCGCTGCTGCTTTGTTCTTTATGAAGAAAACGCATATCTCAGGTGCAATTGGCGGGCACTGATGCGCAAGAACGCCCCTTTCACTCGCCAGATGTCACAATTGGAGTTCGGAGCAGGGTGGAAAAGGCGGTAGATTTTGGTCGTTCTACGCTTCGGGAAACTGCAATTGTTCGAAGCTCTCCGCCGAAGTTCATCATCTCTTCAATTGTGCGCTATGTTTCAAGAGGTGACCAAGAAATGAAGGTATTTGTAGCAGGTGCGAATGGCGCAATCGGCAGGCCGTTGGTGAAAGCATTAGTCGCCGCCAAGCACGAAGTATTCGGCATGACCACAAGCACCAGTGGAATCGAGGCTCTTCGTAATCAAGGAGCCGAAGGCGTAGTTTTGGATGCTCTCGACGCTAAGGGTGTCTCCGGGGAAATTGCGAGAATCCGTCCTGATGCAATTATCGATGAACTCACCTCCCTGCCCAAACGATATACCCCAGAGGAGATGCGTGCAGTTGCACCCCGTGATCGTCAAGTTCGTTTAGAAGGCGGCGGCAATTTGCACAGCGCTGCGGTCAATTATGGCGTCAAGCGGTATGTGGTCCAATCCACCGGCTTTTTTTACGGGCTCGGTAAGGGCCTCGCGTCAGAGAGCGACGATCTCGCACACAAGGCTTCGCCGGGAGTTGCCGGTTCGGTTGCGACCTACACAAAGATCGAGGATCGGCTTTTCAGCAATCCGGGCCTCGAAGGTGTTGCATTGCGTTATGGCTTCTTCTACGGGCCAGGTACTTACCACGACCCACAGAACGGCAGCATCACGCAGCAGGTCCGTGAACGTCAATATCCGGTCATCGAACCGGGCTCCGGCGTTTTCTCCTTCATTCACATCCAGGATGCCGCCGCTGCGACCGTTGCATCCCTGGAGATATCCCCCGGCGTATACAACATCGTCGATAGCGACCCGAGTCCGATGGCGGTCTGGTTGCCGGCTTTTGCCAGGTTTGTAGGAGCACCAGAACCACCTCGCGTGAGCGAACAAGATGCAGTTCATCAACATGGTCCCGATTCTGCGTATTATGCTCTCCAACTGCGCGGCGCATCGAACGCAAAAGCAAAGAAGGTATTCGGGTTTGCACCGCGGAAGCTCGAGTGGCTTGTTGATTGAGATGCACGACGCCCCTTTGAGAGGGAGCCTAGTGATTCCATACATCTGGGACGGGGATCTCTGCGGTCGACCAGGAGCTTGTTCGGGGAATCAAGCTGATCTGACTCGTGGAGTTATGCGAGTCATGCTTGACGTGGTAGCCTCGAGCGGCAGCAGAACGCGCCGCCCGGAGCATCGAGCCGGACATGCCTTAACGTAGGTTCTTGTTGCTCACCATCGGCCAACGTGGGCGCCGTCGTCCACGTGCAGCACCTCTCCAGTAATGTGGCTCGCCTCTGTAAGGTAGACTACTGCGTCGGCTATATCCTTCGGATCAGAGACAAGACCCATCGGGTTGCGGGCCTTCAGAGACTCCCTCGATGCGCCTTTTTGCAGAGGCGTATCGACATCTCCAGGTGCGACTGCATTGAAGCGGATACGGCTCTTTGCATATTCACTTGCAAGGCTTAATGTGATGGCATTCAGGCCACCCTTGGTCATCATGGGGATCGAAGCCAGTGAGCCCGCCATCGGATTGTCCGCTAGCGCCGATGTGATGGTTGTTACGCTTCCGCCCGTCCCTTGCGACAGAATCTGCTTGACTGCAAGTTGGGTAATGAAGATGAATCCTGCCAGGTTGGTGGACACCAAGCGACGAAAATCTTCGGGGGTGTAATCCGTAAAAGTCTTACTCAGGAAGATACCGGCATTGTTAACCACATGATGGATCGAACCGAACGTGGTCATTGCGGTCCGAGTGACGTTTTCAGCCGTCGCCATTTCACCAATGTCACCGTCCACAAGAGCTAGCTGTGGCGATCGCGCCGATCCAGATTTTGATATATGGCGTGATGTTGCCACCACGTTATGGTTGCGTTCGAGGAACGCTTGAACGATGGCCGCTCCGATTCCTTGCGAGGCGCCCGTCACGAGTACTGTCTCTCTGTTTGCCATTTCGTCCTCCTTCTTCTCTGACTGGTTCACAGAAGGTGCTTCAACTCTTGGGTCAATCGCGAAACCGATCGATGGTCAACCTGTCAGGCGTCTGCGATGCTAGAAGGAATGAAGCTGCCGAGAATACAAACACTGAGTAATTCAGCGGGGCGTGAACTCCGAGCACGAACGTCATGGCTGCACCGAATACCAGTGTGACCATACCGGTCAGAAGTGCTGACATCCGAGTTGCGAGGCCCGGAATCAGGAGTATTCCTAGTCTTGCCTCGAGGATAGTCACGGTGGCTCCAAGTAGTGGAAGACAGGCGGCCGGGCACCAAGGATTGAGCTTGGCAGTGTAGAGCAGGAAATTGTGAAAGTTACCCCACGAAACCAGAGCGGTTCCAGGAGTTCCCCAGAACCCGAATCGATCAGCAACAGCGGAGAGAAGGCCGGCTCCCATTGCAAGTCGTAGGAAAGCAATTGCTAGATCTGAGTGACCTGAGGTTTTTGGCCTGATTATCCATCTCATTGCAGTCTCTGCCAAAGTCGCCATAGCTGATCTCCTAAACTCGCAGCCTACTACGCGTTACGCATTGTGCACGCTCCTATGCGATTTCTCTCAGATCAAGGTTTTCCCATGCGCGACGCGCAGGGCACCAACTGGCTGCGATTCTCCCTCGTCGGTGGCGAACGGAAGAAATCGCGAAACTCCGTTCCCCTGCGCGTCGCGCATGATTCTCAACAACTTCCTTCTGAATAGTGGTGCGAATGATAAGTCCAGCCGCCTAGATCCCTATCCTCACTGGCGCATTCACCTCAGGCCGCCTTGTAAGCGTGAACCGACTTGAGGAATTTCAACAAGTCGGCGTTGACGTCATCCTGATGCGTAGCTGTGAGGCCGTGCGGCATGCCCGGGTAGTAGATTTCCTTGGCTCCCATAATGAGCTTGGCGGATCTCATTGATGAGAGTTTGATCGGCACGACCTGGTCGTCCTCGCCGTGCATCAGTAGCGTGGGAACATCGAACTTCTTGAGATCGTTTGTGAAGTCGGTCTCGGAAAACGCATTGACGCACTCATAGGAGTTTTTAAGGCCGCTCTGCATGCTCCACAGCCAAAACTGGTCCAAAAGCCCTTGCGAGACACTCGCAGTTGGCCGATTGGCTCCGTAGAAAATTGCGGCGAAATCCTTGTAGAACTGAGAACGATCTTTGGCCATGCTGCTCCGCAATCCGTCGAACACCTCGATCGGTATTCCTTCAGGGTTGGAAGCAGACTTCACAAGAATCGGAGGCACGGCAGCGATCAACACAGCCGCGGCAACTCGCTTTGTTCCATGGCGCCCGATGTATCGGGCGACTTCGCCTCCACCTGTCGAGTGGCCGACCAAAGTTACATCTTTGAGATTAAGCGCGTCGATGATCTCCGCCAGATCGTCAGCGTATCCATTCATATCGTTCCCAGACCCGGCCTGGCTGGACCGGCCATGGCCACGCCGGTCGTGGGCAACTACGCGGAAACCGTTCTGGGCGAGGAAGAGCATCTGCCCGTCCCAGGCATCTGAATTCAACGGCCATCCATGCGAAAACGTCACAACCGGCCCCTTGCCCCAGTCCTTGTAGTAGATGGTCGTGCCGTCCTTTACTTTAATTGTGCTCATACAAAGCTCCTCCTAAAAAGATGCAGAATGGTTCTCACACCTCGCTCACCAGTGGGGCGTACGAGGCGATGTCATCTAAGCGGTTTTTGACTCTGTCTACTTGGCCGCTACTGCGGCGCCAGTGGATTGGGTGAGCCAAGTTTCGAAACGGGTCTTGCCAAGTTGCGCGCTGTTGTCAGGAATCAGCGACTTCTCCTTTATCTTGATGCCGTAATACCGCCCGTTAGGGTCGGAGATCACTTCGCGTGAATCCTTGCACGCTGCGAGGTCCCGCCGGGCGAGTTCATCCAAGTGAAACTGCTCCGGCCCCCCGATTTCAACTGTGCCGTTCGCGGGTGAGTGCGTTGCGATCGCGGCCAATGCACTCGCCACATCATCGGCGGCCATCGGCTGAATCAGCGCAGGAGGCATGCGGACCTTGTCGCCTTCCGTCGAATAGTCGGCGATCTTCTTCAGAAACTCGAAGAATTGCGTGGCTCGGACGATTGTGTAAGGAGTTTTGGAGGCCTTGATCAGATTCTCCTGCGCGAGTTTTGCGCGAAAGAAGCCACTTTCGAGTAGACGTTCTGTTCCTACGACAGACAACGCGACGTGATGTGTGACCCCCGCGGTCGCTCCATAGGCGAGAAGGTTCTTGGTTGATGTCTCGAAAAACTTCAGCACCGCCGCGTCCTCCCACGACGGGGAGTTTGTAACATCGACGACTACCGAGGCGCCCTTCAGCGCATCCGCAAGTCCTTCGCCCGTAATGCTGTTGATCCCGGTATTGGGCGAAGCGGCCACGGTTTCATGACCATTCTCCCGAAGCTTTTTGACGAGCTTTGAACCGATGAGTCCGGTACCGCCAACTACGACAATCTTCATATTTGCTCCCTTCAGTTCTGAAACGGCGTATTTGCAAATGCCGGCCGTACTCGCTAAGACCGAACATCTCGGCGTTTTGTGACACGAGGCTGAAGAGTGTTTGCGGAATGCCGCTTTCGGTTTTGAAAAAGGAGAATCCGTGGCGAAAGCAGATTCAATCATTTCTAAGATTTGTAACTGACTGGCTGGCCTACCCTGCGGGCGGAGATCTAATGTTCGAATTCAATTTGCGGTCAAATCCTCGAATATGGAAAATCTTTCGAAGTTGAATCCGTTCGGGATCTGGTTCTAGAATCTTATCAACGCATCGGGTGGCCCCTTCTGCTCGGTGCGGGCAAATCAAAAGCGGGCAAGACCGGTAATGCCGTGGAGGCGCTGTGTACCTTTCGGACAATTCCCCCCAACCACCTTCGTGATGACGGAAGATTCGCTCTGTACTGGGCTCACAAGATGAAAGCGGAGTTGCCTTCCGTTCTTCTGCAGTCCCGATTGCACTGATCTCTTTCCGACATCTGCAGTATGGCCGCTGGACCTCACAGAACTAGGCGGGCAGATAACGCTCGTACTTGAAGATGCTGGTAGCGAACTCTCGACCCACCTAATGCGTCTTTGAACGCAAATGTTTTCGCCACTGGAGAATTTTATGAGTTCCAAAACACCCCCAATTGACTTTGCTGGTTACCAGTTCGGCGAGCAACGTCATGTTTGTGCTTTTTTCCGTAGCTCCGACGAAAAATATCGCGTACTTCTTCCGTTCATCAAAAATGGATTTGACTGTGGAGATAGGGCGTTCCACGTCGTAGACCCCGATCGGCACAAGGAGCACCTCCAGCGATTGGAGTCGATCGGTATTGATACTGCCGCGGCAGAATCCAGCGGACAGCTCACGGTGTATGGGTGGAACGATGCCCATATTGATCCCAATGGTTGTTTCGACCAGCATCGAATGATTGCCCTTATCGAAGAAGAACTGAAACTTGGTGCATCGCGTGGGTATAGGGTCAGCCGTTCGATTGGAAATATGGAATGGGCGCTGGAGGATTTGCCGGGTGTTGACGACCTCGTGGAATATGAGGCGCGGCTGAACTACGTTTTGCCTCGTTACAGTGACCCAGTCATTTGCGTCTACGACATAACCAAGTTCAGTGGAGCTGTAATTCTTGACATTCTGCGAACGCATCCGATGGTTGTCATCGGCGGCACGCTCCAAGAGAATCCATTCTTCGTTCCCCCTGATGATTTCCTGCGGGAATTGCGCGAAAAACGAGCAACACAAAAGTTATAGCAGGCAGGTCGTATGTCGGAACAGATCGTGGACGAAGCTAAACAGCTCAGGACCTGTATCAACGACCTCATAGGAATTGTGGCGCTTCCCGCTATTTGGAGTGGGAGCTCTCCAACGGAAAGCGTTCGCACTCTTCTCGACATGCTGATCGGCATGCTCCGACTGGATTTCGCCTATTTGCGGCTGAACCTTTCAGCTGCAGAATTACCGCTTGAGGTCTTCCGCTGCTCCAATGCGCATACTGAAACTGGCCTGCCTGCGGGGATCGTCGAATTGCTCAAAAGCTCGTCGGGAAATCACCTCCGTGAGTGGCCCCGACTAGTCCGGAACGCTTTTGGAAAGAAGGAAATCTCAATTACCGCCCTCCAGCTAGGCATCGAGGATGAAGTCGGCATTCTCCTGGCAGGGTCTCAACGAGCAGATTTTCCCGAGCGGACCGAAAGACTTCTTCTAAGTGTCGCCGCGAATCAGGTGACGGTGTGGTTGCAAGGTTCGCGTCTATTAAGTCAACAGACACGCATCGCCCAGGAACTCGATCAAAAGGTCGCCGAACGAACCGAGGAATTGGCAGCCGCCAATATAGAACTACGAAAGGAGATTGCGAAGCAGCAATCGATGACTATCGAGAACGCCCGGCTCTACCGCGATCTCGAAAACCGGGAGCGGAAAATCGGGCGATTGATCGATTCCAATGTGATAGGGATCGTCATTTGGGATCTGGACGGACGCCTTCTCGATGCCAATGACGCGTTTCTTCGCATGGTCGGCTACGATCGCGAGGATGTGAAGGCAGGGTTGCGATGGTTCGACATGACACCTCCCGAATGGCAAGATGTGCACGCTCGCTATGAAGCTGAGGAACTCGCGGCAACGGGCATGATGCAGCCGCGTGAAAAAGAGTATTTCAGAAAGGACGGCAGTCGGGTACCGATTCTGATCGGCGCGGCTTGTTTCGAAAGCCCGCCAACACAGGGCGTTGCCTACATAATCGATTTGAGCAAACAAAAGCGCGCGGAGGAAGCCTTGCGGCGCAGTGAGGCCTATTTAGCGGAAGCGCAACGGCTAACCCATACAGGGAGTTGCGCCATCGATGGCGCAACCCGCGAGCCAGTTTTTTGGTCGGAGGAGATGTTTCAACTTTTTGGCTTTGATCCACAAAAAGGTCCACCGAAGTGGGAGGAATTCCTGGAGAAGATCCATCCAGAGGACCGTGAGAAGGTAAGGTTTGCGAACGAGAAGACGTTTCGAAACCAAGTGAGTTGCGACGTAGAGTTCAGAGTCTTGAATGCTGATGGAACAGTCAAGCATATTCATGGTATTGGACAGCCCGTTTCGGATCCAAACAAGCAGCATGTTCAAGTGCTCGGCACGATGGTAGACATTACAGAGCGTAAGCGCGCTGAAGAAGCGCGTGAAAGGCTGCGCCATCTAGAGGCGGACTTGGCTCACACTAACCGTGTCAGCACAATGGGTGAGCTGACTGCTTCCCTGGCTCATGAAATCAAGCAGCCGATTGGAGCTGCCGTTACAAATGCGGAGGCTTGCTTGCGATTGATCGATCGTCCAGAGCCAGACTTGGTGGAAGCAAAAGAAGCAGCCCGGGAATCAATTAAAGATGCCAGGCGCGCGGCCGAAATCATTGACCGCGTTCGGAGCGTTTATCAAAAGGGCTCTTCTCAACTGGAGATGGTTGATCTGAATCAGCTAATTGAAGAGATGGTCATTGTGATGAGCAGCGATGCGAATCGAAATGCGGTGGCAATCCACACCGAGTATGCTCAAGGACTTCCCCATGTGTTGGCAGATCGTGTGCAGTTGCAACAAGCGTTGATGAATCTTATGATCAACGGAATCGAGGCGATGCAAGGTGGAGGAGGTGCACTGAAAATAAAATCGCAGGTGGTTCCGAATGGTCAGTTGCAAATCTCAATTAATGACACCGGTGTGGGCTTGCCAATCGAGAACTTAGACAAGATTTTCAATGCGTTCTTTACAACGAAGCCTCGCGGAACGGGTTTGGGGTTGGTAATTACGCGGTCCATCATCGAATCGCATGGCGGCCGCATCTGGGCCACCGCTAATTCCGGAACGGGCGCAACATTTCATTTCACTTTGCCCATTCGAGAGGATGCTCACGAATGACCCTGGACGATTCATCTCTCGTATTGATTGTCGACGACGATACTCGAATGAGCGCAGCGATGCAGCGGCTACTGAAGACGGTCGGCCTGCGTTCTGAATCATATGGCACCCCAGAAGACTTTTTGCGTCGCCAGCGTCCAAACGTTCCCAGTTGTCTTGTGTTGGATCTCCGTCTTCCAGGGATGAGCGGGTTAGAAGTTCAAAGTAAACTCCTAGAGACAGGCCTACAAATCCCCGTCATTTTTATCACCGGCCACGCAGACATCCAAGTGACCGTCAAAGCAATGAAATCAGGAGCGGTAGAATTTCTGACTAAGCCCTTTCGAGATCAAGATCTAATAGACGCAATCCAGCAAGCGTTGAAGCGCGATAGGGAGGCGAGGCAACAGCAAGACGAGATTGCGGAATTGAAGGGGCGGTACAAGAGATTGACTGAGCGTGAACGCGAGGTCATGCTTCTTATTGTCTCTGGCATGCTCACGAAGCAGATCGCCTCCAGACTTGGTACTACGGAAATTACGGCCGCAGTACATCGCGGGCACGTGATGCGCAAGATGAAGGCCAAATCACCTGCTGAGCTGGGTCGATTAGCTGAAAAGCTCAAACTCCCGGCAAGCGCCTGACCCCTATCCAAATCTACTCTGCAACTGCCATCTGACCTTTCGGGGACCTCTTATAGACATGTATACGTACCCTTATTATTATCGATAATTGCGCTCTTCCGCCTGAGACGCGATCCTATATCTGTATGGCTATCGAGGGCGGGATAATGACGGTTGCCGTTATTGATGATGACGAATCATATCGGGCCGCCATCCGCCGTTTGTTAAAGGCCGCAGACATTCCAGTGCAATCATTCGAGTCCGCCGAAGCCTTTCTGGATTCTCGTCAGCAACAGAAAACTGGATGTCTCATAGCCGATATCCGAATGCCAGGGATGTCAGGGCTTGAACTCCAATCCAAATTGAACTCTGAACATTGCCCAATTCCAACAATATTTATTACTGCACACGGTGATGAAAAAATTCGAATGCAGGCAATGCGAGGCGGCGCGGTGAAATTTCTTACGAAGCCTTTCGACGGCGAAATCCTACTTGAGGCTGTTCGAGTGGCCCTGAAGATTTGAGGGCTGATCAATCTTACTGGACAAACGATCGGTGGATGGTATTTGTGCGCTCTCCCACGAGACTTAGGCGTGACGAGCAAGATGACAGAGACCGCGAGTTTAGCCAAATCGTCGGCAGTAGCCCTGCTCTGGAATCAGTGCTCGCTGAAGTTGAGCGTGTTGCGCCCACAGACTCCACTGTGCTGGTTCTCGGAGAGACCGGCACTGGCAAAGAGTTGATCGCACGCGCCATTCACAATATAAGCGCACGCTGCGGACGACCGTTCGTAAAGCTAAACTGTGCGGCCATTCCCTTCGATTTGCTGGAAAGTGAATTGTTCGGGCACGAGGTAGGCGCCTTCACCGGAGCCGTGGCACAAAGAATGGGACGTTTCGAAATGGCTGATACAGGTACGCTCTTCCTCGACGAGATCGGGGATCTGCCGCTTGCTTTGCAGCCTAAACTATTGCGCATCTTACAGGAACAGGAGTTTGAGCGGCTGGGAAGTAGCCGCACGTATCGCATCAACGTTCGTCTTGTAGCAGCCACACACCGCGATTTGGGGCAGATGGTTGCAGACAACCAATTCCGAAGTGATCTTTACTATCGCCTGAACGTATTCCCCGTCCCCATTCCGCCTCTCCGGGAGCGGCAGGAAGACATACCGAAGTTGGTACTGCATTTTGTCGAGGTATTCTCTCGGCGCATGGGAAAGCGGATTGAGCGGGTTCCTGAAGAAACAATGGACGCATTCTCTGCATACGATTGGCCCGGAAATGTGCGGGAACTCCAAAATCTTGTGGAACGTGCAGTGATTCGGTCGGACAACGGGGTCCTGCCGAATCCGTTGCTGGCAATGATTTATAGATTCGAGTCTCTTCCCAGCCGCGCCGGGGTTGTCCGAAAGATGGATGAGGTTGGCACAATGATGTATCCGACAGCCGCGCCCAAGTCGCAGCCCACGGATTCACTCGAAGATATACAGCGCCACCATATTCTCCGAGTGCTAGAGAGAACTGGGTGGGTGATTAGTGGGCCAGGCGGCGCCGGAGCGATCCTGAACATTCATCCAAATACGCTTCGGAGTTTGATGGACAGATTGGGAATTCGACATGCTGAACAGGGCTCCGTAAGCACTCCCCCGGCCCAGCGACGCATCAGAAAAGCCACAAGTGGCGATTGAGCCTCCTTGCTCCCACGCTCTCCAAATCACTTTTGACTACGAGCAAGCCCTGACACCATGCCATGCCTAAGATTCCACACAGGGGTTACAGTCGCTTGACGGCGGGTTTGCTTGGAAAACGACATCTGTGTGCAAGTCGGCTTTCTTCTGGCAGAATTCTTACTCAAAGGCACAACATATGCGAGACATTGATCAGGTCTCACGCGGCGATGCCGAAGGAATGACAAAGGCCGTCCCCGCTTTCACGCCATTTCGTGAGTGGAAAGTGACAGCCTCCGCGCCTTTCACGAAATATCGTCGACATTGGTGAGCACGCAGAAGCGAGTTTTCACTAAGTGTTTCTATCTGAACCTCATCGCCTTAGGTCCAGGCTCGACACAGTATTGGTCAGCCGCTTGCATATCATTCGGTCGAAGACCTACCCCGAAGGAGATGTATTGTGGCAACTGCACAGAATGCTCTATCGCAAACTGCTTCGTCGTTCTTCTCTAACCTAAGCGCCCACGAACACGAGGACGGTCTTTCCGCCTTTGCCGGTGTGAGTGCGCGCCTGTTTGGCATTGCTTACCGCATGCTCGGAAATGCTGCGGACGCAGAGGACATCGTTCAGGACGTATGGCTTCGATGGCACTCAACCAATCGGCGTGCGGTCCTGGATCCGCCAGCATTTCTAGCGACGACTGCCACGCGATTGTGCATCAACCACGTTCAGTCAGCTCGTTCGCGTCGCGAGACCTCGATAGAAGCCCGGCTTCACGAACCAGTGGACACCACTTGTAATCCCGGCTTAGGTGCCGAGCGCAGCGAAGCGTTACGGCATGCGATGCTCTTAGTAGTCGAGAAACTCTCACCAACTGAGCGCGCAGTGCTTATTTTGCGCGAGGCTTTCGAGTACTCCTACCGCCAGATAGCCGACTTGCTAAAGATGGGTGAAGAGAACGCGCGGCAGGTCTTCTCGCGCGCCCGAAGGCATATCCACGATGGTCGACGTGCCGCCGTCGGGTCGGGCGACCAGAGACAACTTCTGAAGACCTTCATCAATGCCGCACAAAAAGGGGAAATGGCTGCTCTTGAGGGCCTCCTTGCTGCGGATATCGCCTCTTGTTCGTTTGGGATTGAGCGTGCGGCCTGACGTTCACAATCTTCGTGCGCCTTGTACATGACACAGGCGTTTACAGCCCTCTGGAAAGGTATCGAAATGCTCCATCAATGAACCTGGGCCGCAAAGGAATTTTCAAACCGCATGAATAACGAACAAACAAGCGACAGCGTCACGCATATGCCCGCATTGAGCGCGGAACTGGCATCTCCTCGTCTGACGGATGACATGATTCGCCGCGTGCGGGACTATGGAACCTTGGTCAGCGTCCCCAAGGATTCGATCTTGTTCACGCTCGGCGAGAAGGAGGTTGACATGTTCGTTATCCTTCAGGGCTCCATCGCCATCTACGCCTTCGACGAGTGCGAGCAATGGACCAACACGGTGCATCTTGGCGGGAGGCAATTCTCAGGCGAACTTGATCTCTTCAACTCTCAATGCACGCTGGTCCAAGCCCGCACTTCAGAGGACAGCGTGCTTATTCGGGTCTCTCGGCCCCAATTACGGCGATTGATGCGCGCGGAAGGTGATATCGCAAACCTGGTCATGCAAGCGATGATTTGGCGCCGACGCAGACTTCTGGCCGACGTTAGTACGGCGATGATCGTGCTTGCGAAGAGCGGCTCAGCAGAGACATTTCAACTACAACAGTTCTTGACGCAGAATGGTTACCCACATCGAATGCAGGAAGCGACGGTCGAAGAGGTCGAGCGGCTTCGCGGCGCGGCGCCCAAGCAAGTTCAAGAACACCTACTGCCAGCGGTCAAGTTGCGCGACGGACGGATTCTGTACTGCCCGTCGAACGAAGAACTCGCTGACGAGTTGGGCATTACGCAACTTCCGAACGCCGAGTCGACGTTTGACGTCACGATCGTTGGTGCGGGCCCGTCTGGACTAGCCGCCGCGGTCTTCGCAGCATCTGAAGGCCTTTCGACGCTCATCATTGAGGCTGTTGCACCAGGAGGTCAGGCAGGAACAAGCTCGAGAATCGAGAACTACCTGGGATTTCCGAGCGGTATAACAGGACAAGACCTGGCTAGATGTGCACAAATGCAGGCAGAAAAGTTCGGAGCGAGGCTCGCGCTCTCAAGGGAGGCGATTCGAATTGAGGAGGTAGATCGACTGCTCAAAATCACTCTGAAGGGCGGACACTCCGTGTACTCTCGCACCGTGGTGATCGCGACCGGGGCAAAATATCGGAAGTTAGAGCTGCCGAACTATGTTCAGCACGAGAACCAAGGCGTGTACTACGCGGCAACCGCGATGGAGGCAGCCTTCTGCAGGAACGTTGAGGTTGCCGTCGTTGGCGGGGGTAACTCCGCCGGCCAGGCTGCGACCTTTCTTGCCGGAGTCGCTGCGCATGTGCACCTTATCGTTCGTGGCGCATCCCTCTCGAATACGATGTCGGAGTATTTGATCTCTCGAATTGAAAAGTCAGAGCGAATTACCATCCACCGTCATAGCGAGATCACAGAACTCTCGGGAAACACAATGCTTGATTCCGTCACTTGGGTGAACAGATTGACAGGAGTTGAAGAGACAAGGCCGATTCATTACTTGTTCGCAATGATCGGCGCGGAACCCAACACGGGCTGGCTCTATGGGACAATTCTCTTGGATAGGAAAGGATTCATCATTACCGGTACGAGTGAGGCCTTCGAACCTTCACGGTATGCCACGACTCTTCGGGGAGTATTCGCGATTGGCGATGTCCGCTCTCATTCGGTGAAGCGAGTCGCCTCGGCTGTGGGTGAAGGCTCGACGGTGATCTCTGATGTGCACACTTATCTTGCAGAAGGTTTCACTGATCCGCGTCGAAGCCAGGACACTGAAGTGTGGAGCACTTCAATGGGTGAACTCGTTGGAGCCTGAAGTCAGCAGATGATTCCGTCACTCCAGAAGTCGTTCGGCACCGTTCTGGAATCCAGCCAGGTGAACGCGGCCATTCGGTGCATCTGGATAGTCTTCACTCGCCCAATCTCACCTTCTACAACCACCTTAAGGGTCTTGAGCGGATCCGCGGCCGGACCCCTCAACACCGCGCCAGTGCACACCTTGAACTGAGCTCGGTGCCATGGACACGTAACTGTTGATCCGTTGAGTACGCTCGCATTGGATGGACCTTGCCTATGGGTACCCACTCGCGTTCCTAACTTATTCTCCCAATTTGAGCGTGCGAGAGATGCGCCGGAGCAGGGAACTGGTCTTCACCTTCTAGCGTCTGAGAATATAAAGTTCTCAGATGCTGACAGTTTGCCCGGCCCGCCACAAATCCCATACGGCAGATCGCCGATTTGTCCGCCGAACAGCGCGTGGCTCGCAGTTGACGTGAACTTGATCTCTTGGTTTCATCTGAAGGAGATCATGCGAAATCTGACGGTAATTGATTCTTCGTCGGGTCCTGCGCATTCCCTAGGACTGGTGTGCCATGCCCAATATTCCTACTAGTGTTGGTATGGACGGAAGGCGCGCTGGGCAGAAAAATGAAAAACATCCGAGAATCACCACATGCACCTTTTCATTCCGGATTTTCTCGAGTACCGAGTGCTAAGTTCTCGGAAGTACTGCAGAGCGTCGTTCTCGCTCAGCTCGCACACCTTCGAACAATGCGACGAAAGTTTCGAATTGGTGAGCCACAGCGTCTATTGTCATTTGCGTACTTGCTTTTCCGTCCCGCCAATCCAGTAGCGGATTCCAAAAATCCGTCCTACCGACTGCAAATCCGATGAATCCTTCGACTGAGGCAGCGGTAGTGAGCCATTCATGCACCTTTTCTTCATTCTCTCCACGACCGAGAATAATGCAGCCGACATTGTCACGTCCTTCGCGCCGAGCGACCTGTACAAGGCTTCGGCAATCCTCGCGGCGATCGAGTCCCTCGAGCTTCCACACGTCCGGTTCGACACCTGCATTCTGCAGTTCCTCAATTGTCCTGACCATTAATGCAGGGCGAAGCTCTTTGTCATATGTGCTTTTGTCGTTGTGGGCGGACTTCAGTTGTTGCGCTTCAGGTGGCACGAGCAATTCGAACATGAACCGGCTGCGGCTCGCTTTCCGCAAATACTCGGACAACCCTCGTAACCTCGCAGCCTGTCGACGGTTCATTGCGGAATCCCCTTCAGGGTTGTAGCGTACGAGGACCTTACAGAAGGTCGGATCAAATCTCTCTATGTGATTGGCGAACGCATCGCCATATTCAAAGTCAAACTCCTGCTGGCCGCTTTTCTCAACAGGACATGCAGTTTGATAGCCCCGTGCTCTGGCATCCTCAAGAATCGTGGCGCCGAACTGTTCATCCACAAGAATTCCGGCGCTGTCCTTATCAACGCCCGACGCAACTGCCTGCAGAAACCCCTCGTAGATTACTCGTTTCGCTTGGGCAACTTCCTCAATCTGCGCGGAAGTGAGAACCCCGTGCCATCCGAACAATCCCGACTTAAACGAGCCGCGGTGATCGAAGGGAAGAAGATAAAGAGGTCCTGCGAATCCACGTGGGGCCATTTGTATCCTCGTATTGCAGTGAATCGAACTGGAAAGACATCCTGCGAACTGAACGGGCGAGCCGGTAAATCATTCGGCGCGTTTTGGAACAACCGCAATTTCCGCGGCTTTCGGAAGATCGCGTGAGCAATTTCCAATGACGATTCGGGATCAGCTATTTGCAGATTCTGGAGCCAACTCCACAATGAACGCTCGATTGTGCCCCGCGGAAATCGATGCGCAATTTCGCCGGCTCAGAAATTCGAGAACTTGCTTCCGTGCTCGATGCAATCTCGCTTTCACGGATGGCACTGTTGTTCCAAGTAACTCTGCAAGTTCCTTAGCCGAACACTTCTGCGACATCCGAATGCGAAGGGGAATCTGTAATTTGGGATCGAGGTGATTGATAGCGGCAGAGATCATTTGAAAGCGTTCTTTTTGATCGCAATATTGCTCTGGAGTCAAGCCTCCGTCCTCAATTTCGAAGCAGGATTCCCCCTCTTCCGCGGTTTCCTGAGGCTCAATTGATGTCTCTCGCCTCAGTCGTCGTGAACGAGTCTTCATGAGGGCAGAGTTGATGGCGATCCTCGTTAGCCAAGTGGAGAATTGTGAGCGGCCTTCGAACGACATCAGTCCGCGATACGCATGGAAGAAGGTGTCCTGTAGCGCGTCCTCTGCGTCTTCGCGGTTCTTCGTGATCGACAAAATGCGTTTGTATAGGCGCGGAGCGTAGATGCTCCGCAACTCGGAGAAAGCGGTATGGGAACCTTTTCGGGAAGCGTGTAACAGTTCTTCAACTAGCGTTGTTGGTTCTTGGCCGGTCGACTGCATCATTGGTGAAACAAATTGGGTTGCCGCCATACATGTCCTCTCGACTTTGAAATTAATTTAGTGCAGTAAGACAAACTCTGAGACAGCAGCTAACGACGCTCAGAGATAGCTAAGCGTTGGGAGTTTCGATCGGGCTGGCAATATCCACTGTTCTGTGCTCGCAGTTTCATTTGTCAATGGTGCTTTCTCGCGAGCCCACCCGCATTCGCGTGTTGTCTACTTGTCTACTTCTATGACAGCGTAGAGATCTGAAATGTGACTCAGTTTTGCATTGGAATGCTTGAGTCACAAGCGAGAATTCAATTTGGAGCCGGGGACCGAGACCCTCTGCATAGCTGCAAACAAGGTTCGAAGAGGGACTTCGATTCCCGGGTCTCTCCGTTCACTACGGCACTTCTCGCTTCGTCGAACAAGGCGCGGAAATCTGCTGGTCGATCGCGAACAATCGCATCATCAGAGCCTTGTATCACTCTCGAAGGACATCAAGAGAGGCCTCAAGGTACAAGTTGCGAACAGCTTCAAGGCTTATCCCTACCCACCCCTGAAACGGGCAAGGAACCGCGTATCGCTTACTGCAACGGGGCTCGATTTACCCGCTTGTTCTTCGGAATGACTTAGCTGAGTTGCTTCTGTTTGCGAGTTAGCTTTGATTTCCTTTTTTTCTACCTTTTGGCGCTGACGGCCTTCTGAGACAAGTTTTCGAACGTTGTATTCTGGTTCGATTGCCTGTGCGGTTTCATACCGCACTCGGGTCCGATGATGGGAGTAATATTCCCGCATCTGCCGGCTAATGTGGCCACTGATAGTGTTCACCAAATCGCCATCGACGCCGTTTTCAAGCATGCGCGTGATCGCATGGTGACGTCGGTCGTGTGGGCGAAGGCGATGGAATCCGGAGAGGTCGCGTAGGTGGTTCCATGAACAGCGCAGAAACCATCGTGTCGCCGGTTGGACGGGGTCGTAAAGACCGTGTTTCGCCCGAAAGGGAAACAAATAGTGTTCCGGGTCCGTTGAGCCAAGGTTAAGTGCGCGCTGATATACCTTGCGAACGGCCCGGAGCGCGACTTTACGCCCGGAAACAAGGATATCCGCCCAATACCGACGCTTTGGACGTAGTCGCTGTACAATTCTTCCGTTCATTACCCTGATAACATGATCCGACCTGTTTAGCCAGATTAGGTGTGCTTACCCATTGCCGAACGTCGCGCCGAATTCCTCCTCCACGATTCTTGCCGACATTTTCGACACCGAGCCTTAGGATGTCCCTTCCGTTTTTCGATCACCGTATTTTCGGTTGTCATGATGTGTCCCTTAGGGCAGCGCTTGACTTGTTGGGTAGGAGCGGCCTTGGGAGAATTGCTGATCCGCAGGTGGGCCGGATTGCAGCACGCATACCCGATACAACTTTCTGGCGGAAGATAATGCTGCACGTAGGCCCGGGTGCAACAGGTGATTCGCACTGCTCGTAGAAATAGCGTGTGCCTTCATTTCCTTGTTCTTCGAGTAGATCCTGCCGTATCCGTAAGCATCACTCTGAATTCCCAACAGTCTGTCTTAGGAAGTACACGGATCAGGGAGAGCAACTGCTTCAATCCTGGAGCCAAGATGGAAGGATAAAAGCCTGATCGAACGCGGCATGCAAATCTATACGAAACGGGTGGCAGAGGTGTCACCTCGGATTGGTAAAGGGTGCACTTCGGTGCATTTCTGTGCCTTTTTTCGAAAATGAGGGTTTGTTCACAGAGCCACTGTAGGGCCCATTTTCGAGCAGATTTGCATTTATTTTGTGAGGTTTATGGCGGAGAGGGAGGGATTCGAAGGTATCCGTCCGAGCAAAGCCATTCTTTTCGCGGGCATGATTGCATGATGAAGTTAAGGCATGCGAGATACGAGACAGACTGTTTGGGGACGTCGTCGGA
>Ga0207667_10002314_pt1 | contig 23882 bp, 34 predicted proteins | sample KBSCornC52_FD_184301 | JGI IMG/M metagenome (GOLD analysis project Ga0207667, IMG submission 184301) | Corn rhizosphere microbial communities from Kellogg Biological Station, Michigan, USA - KBS Corn C5-2 (SPAdes) (version 2) | ecosystem: Host-associated > Plants > Roots > Rhizosphere > Soil ...
ACATCGACACCGACGGCAGCACACTGACACTCGCAGGCGCTGCCAAGGTCGCGTACGCCGCCGTTCAACTGCGCGGTATGGGCGCGACGGCCGAATGGATCTTCCATGTCACGTACGGCCCCGCAGAGCACCGCAACCGGCAACTCGCGGCGGTGGTGGAGTTGGCGCTGAACATGAGCGCGCAGACGGCCCGGAGGGCGGCATGAAACCCGGCTTCTACGACATGACCGCGCAGGCGTACCACGAGCAGGCCGGGATTGATGTCCCGGCGCTGTCCGCGAGTGTCGCCAAGATCCTTTGCGCCAAGTCGCCGGCGCATGCGTACCACTGTCACCCAAAGCTCGGCGGCGGCCGGTTCGAGTCGACGGACTCGATGGAGTTCGGCACGCTGTTCCACGCAGTCGCACTCGGGCAGATGACAAACGTCGCCATCGGCGAATTCGACGCATGGCAGTCCAAAGAAGCCAAGGCGTTCAAGGCTGCTGCGGAGGCGGCCGGCCAAATCCCAGTCAAGCGCGGCAAGATGGGCGTCGTCAATGCCATGGCGGCGGCGTTCGCGAAGCAGGTTGCAAACTCAGACGCTCGCGGCTTCTACGCGGACGGCACGCTCACGGAAGCGGCTGCGATCTGGGAGCACGAGGGCGTAGTTTGCAAAACCCTCTTTGACCGCGTGAACGTCGAAACCGGCGTGATTTACGACATCAAGACGACCTCGGACGCGAGTCCCGACGCCTGTGAACGCAAGATTGTGCAGATGGGCTACGACATACAGGCCGAGTTCTACCGCATGGCGCTTGAGGCGATTTACCCGGCACTGGCAGGCAAAACGCGGTTCGTTCTGTTGTTCGTGGAAACGTCCGCACCGTGGGTTATGACGCCGTACGAACTCTCGCCGATGGCGGCCGCGATCGGTCGCACGAAGGTATTGAAAGCGATCGGCACCTGGCGCGAATGCCTTCTTTTTGACAACTGGCCTGGTTACTCCACACAGATTCTACAGATTGAGCCCAAACCATGGGCGTTGGCCGAAGCACTGGCCGAGGAAACAGAATGAACGAGCTATCCCTTACCAACAACGCGATTGCCCCCACGTACCGGGAGCCTGCGGAACCGTCCGCGATCGGCCTGCGGCACGTCCTGACGCCTACGACGGTCAACGAGGCGATGGACATGGCGAAGCTGTTCCACGCTTCCGGGATGTACCAAGTCGCGAGCGTGGCGCAGGCGTTCGTGATCCTCTCAATGGGTATGGAACTTGGCCTGACGGCAACGCAAGCATTCTGCCGGATTCATGTGATCAAGGGCAAGCCGTGCCCATCGGCGGACCTGCTGGTCGGATTGGTCAAATCATCGTCTGCGTGCATCTATTTCAAAATCATCGAAACGACGAACGACCGCGCGGTCTACCAGACGCACCGGCACGGCGAAGACCCGGTGACGATGACCTACACGATGGATGACGCGCGTACCGCCGGCGTCACGGACATGTACAAAAAGTACCCGGCGAACATGCTCCGCGCCCGGTGCGCTTCGAACCTTGCCCGCGCCGTCTACCCGGACGTTTGTGCCGGTATGTACACACCCGAAGAGATGGAGACGATAGACGTCACACCGTCGCACCAGGAAGCCCTACAGCCGGCCGCGCCGGTCATGTCGCGAGACACGGAACGCAAGGCGATGGCCGACGCCGTGACCGCCATCATTCAAACCCTCGACGCGCCGACCAAGGCGGTCGTTCAGACGTACATCAAAGACACCTTCGGGAAAGTGTTCGGAAAGCTTACATACGGCGAACTCGACACGTTGCACAGCTACCTGCTGGATATCGTGACGCCCGTTCAGCCATCGGTCGAACCGCAAGCCGAAGCGAACGAAGACGACGACCAGGGCGACCCGTTTGCGGACAGCCCGAGTAGCCCAACGGAAGCAGGCGAATAGGATGCAAACCAAACTCGCCAGCGTTCGTCATGGCGATCCCGTCAACGGCGTTTACCTTGTGGTGAACGCCTTCCCCCTCACCTCGCCAAAGAAAGGCGCTGAGAAGTGGCGCGGGCTGTCATTGATGGTCACGGACGGCACGACGGCCAAAAAGGTATTCCTTGGCAACTGCCAGGATAACCGCGACCTGATGCAGTTCTACAGCACATGGAAAACAGTTCGTATCGTCGGCAAAGGCAAGCAAAACCAAGGCGATGTCGAGATCGCAGCCGACGAGGTGCGCTACGAAGCGGCCGATCCGGACATGCTCACGCCCAAGGCGCTGCGACCGGCGACAGACTACGAAGCGCGTCTCGATGAACTGATCGAGCTACTTGACGAGCCTCTGGCCGCCGTGGTCGCGGGCGTGTTCACTCCTGCTGTTCGCGTCCGGTTCTTTCGCATCCCGGCCAGTGAACGCAAGCACCACGCGGTGCTCGGTGGCCTCGCTCAGCACACGATCGAGGTGGCCGAACTCGCCGCAAACATGGCGCTGACGTGGAACAGCCTTGGCCGTCCGGTGTCGTGGTCGCTCTGCGTGGCCGGGGCGCTCTGTCATGACGTGGGCAAGATGGTCGAGTATGCGAGTGACGGCTACCCGGCGACCGTGGGTGAAGGTGGATTGACGGGCCACATCTACGCCGGCGCTGTCACGGTAGACGAACTCGCTTTCGAAAGCCTCGGCAATACCGCGCGCTTACAGCTTCTGAACGTTCTCCTCGCTCACCACGGCACCAAGGAATGGGGCTCCCCGGTCACGCCAGCGACGCCGGAGGCGATCATCGTTCACCTGGCCGATATGTGCAGCGCTTGGGTTCAGGGCTACCACGAAGCGACGCCCGCGCATGGCGAGTTGTGGGCCAAGTCTCCGATCTGCGGATTCGTCTGGAAGGGCGACCGCTACGGGATCGAAGTGCCTGACGACCTTGTCGAAGCCGCCGAAAAGCAGTTGGCGCTATTCGATGACCCGAAACCGGCACCTGTGCCGCCCTCACCGTTTCGCCCGCCTGCGATGGCTCCCGCGCCTGCCGCAAGCGACGACCTCGACGATCCGTTCGCAACGAAGGAATGACCATGAGCAACCCTATCGACACAACCCAGGCACCGACGTTCGCCTTTGACGATGGCGGCGACCTGACACCGCGCCGATTCCTGCATCACACACGCACCCGCGCCTGCTGGTCGGGTGCCGGGTTCCTCCTCGCCGTTCTCGTGGGCGTCGTGATCGTGGCGGCGCTTATCGGCGCGCTGGCGCAGTAGTTTTCACAAGCAAGCACAACAATCAAGGAGCAAATCAATGACCGCAATCTTAGAACGCGAAAGCGCAATCGAAGCAACCGACTCAGAAATAGCCGAGACAATTACCGCCATGTTCGGCGAAAAGACGCCTGATCTCACCGCAGAAGAAGTCGGGGTCCGTGTTAGTCAAATGCTGGATGGTGTTCAGTACGAGCGCAATTTAGTTTGCACCTGCTTTGACGCCATCCCCGTTGAGCGACTGGCCGAACTCGGTCAGAAGAACGCCGAAATCGTTCAGCAGATCCAGGACCTCGAAGAAGAAGCCAGCCGGGTCGCCAAGGTGTTCAAGGCGCGTATCGCGGCCCTTGACGGCGATGTCCGCGACCGCAGCCGCGTCATTCGCGCCAAGGTCGAATCCGTGGAAGTAGACTGCCAAGAGCTTTTCGATCGCACGTATGGCCGCGCCTACATTGTCCGCACCGACACCGGCGAGGTAATCGAAAACCGGCCGCTCAGCGAGCGCGAACAGCAGTTGTACATGCAGCTTACGGACGAGGACGAAACAGGCGACGAGCAGGACGGTGACGACGAAGATGGTGGCGAGGCTACGGAGACACCGGAAACATCCGACGAGCCAGAAGTACCGCTAACACCGGCGCAGGCCCGTAAGAAGGCCCGCGAACTCGCAGCGGCTTCCGAAGGCGAATAGCACTCTCCCGGCAAGGATGCGCCCATGGACAACCTCCACGCCCTCCAGAAGCGCATCCAGGCCCTCACGCTATCCCGCGCGGCTCCGATCCCGACGCGCCACATACTTCTCTCACGCCCGCTCTCGCAGCCGTGGGACAAGGACCGGCCGGGTGAGTGGACGAACGACCCGGCCCGGACAGCGGCGGCGGCCTGGGTAGTCGTGGACTGGATCATGGCGCAGCCGGTGATACCGCCGGGGATGGCCGGGGCGCTGGAGCGGTGCGTGGAGACGCTGGAGACGATCATATGGACGGTGGAAGGGCGATGGCGATGAGTGTTCACATGGAGATAAGACCCGAAGTGGGACGGAAAGTTGCAGGCGGGGCGGAAATCACGTCAACTCTTCTTTGCGGCGACTCACTGACAATGCTCCAAACGCTGCCAAGCGAAAGCGTTCAATGCTGTGTTACATCGCCGCCCTATTTCGGCCTGCGGGACTATGGCAACGATGGGCAGATCGGGCTTGAAGCAACGCCGGATGAGTATATCACCGCGCTTGTGGCCGTGTTTCGTGAGGTGCGGAGAGTGCTGAAGGCAGACGGGACGCTCTGGCTGAACCTTGGGGATTCATACGCAGCAGGTGGGAACGGGACATCAGAGCGTTACCAAGAAATGCGCGGACAGAAAACAGCAACGGCGCAAAACTTGCCTCGCAAAGTTGCACCAGCCGGTATGAAACCGAAAGACCTTGTTGGCATCCCCTGGATGGCCGCGTTTGCCCTTCGCGCCGATGGTTGGTACCTGCGCTCAGACATCATCTGGGCCAAAGAAAACCCGATGCCCGAGAGCGTCATGGACCGCCCAACCAGGTCACACGAATACCTGTTCTTGCTCACGAAGTCCGCAAGCTACTACTACGACCACGAGGCCATCAAAGAGCCTGCGGTATCGACACATGGCAGCGGAAACGGGTTCGTGAGGGATGAACGACTGACCATGAACGGGAGGGGCAGTGAGAAGCCGTGGACGCCAGGCAAGGGCGGAAAGAACTCGTTTAGAGGCCAGGGGCACTTCCGTGAATCCGCCGGCGGTCCCGCAAATCGCGAGGGTAGGGATATGCGCGATGTTGGGGCCGGCGATACCCGCAACAAGCGCGACGTGTGGACCGTCAACACGAAGCCATTCCCAGAGGCCCACTTCGCCACGTTCCCACCCGATCTCATAACGCCGTGCATCCTCGCAGGCTCCCGCGAATACGACACGGTTCTCGACCCGTTCAACGGCGCGGCCACAACCGGCGTAGTCTGCAAGACACTTCAGCGGTCATACATCGGCATCGACATAAACCCGGATTACATCGAAATATCACGGCGACGATTAGCGAACACGCAAGCGCCGTTAGCTTTGGAATTCGCCTCATGACCTACCGTGCCTGCCGCGTCTGCCACGAACGCGAAGAGACACACGTCGTCATGCGCGAGAAGACGACCGGGCCGATCCTGTGGAACGTGTGGACCTGCACCGAATGCCTGCCGCGTGTCGTGGAGAAGTGCGCAGCCGACGGCGAGACCGTTCGCGTCTTCGGGATCGCACCGGACCCTAACGCGAGGCCAAAGCTGACACTTGAACAACTACGCGCCCACGAACGCACGCAGCGCCGCCGACGAGACACGGCGGTGACCGCGCACCTGGCGCAGATGGAGATGGAAGCATGAACGCAATCGCCACACGATGGCAAGAGACAGACTTCGCCCTGATGAACGCCGCGCAGCTTGACCAGGCTCACCAGGACCTCGCGTCCGCATGGTGCCACCACGTCAGCGGCAGCGGGAAGGCAGGAGACGCCACCGCAAACGCCCTGCAGATGCAAATGCGCTTCGTGGGGTTCCTCATCAACCCGGCCACCGAACCCGGGCTAAAGCGCCTGAGCGCGAGCGAAACGCGCATCGGTATCTCGATCGCGCCGGCCGAGGAGTACTTGCCCGATGTGCGGACCAGCAAGCACCGCAAGCCCCCAACAGCATCGGCACCGATCGACGCAGCGGACGCAGCGGTGAAGGCGGCACGGCGCGGTGGGCAGCAGTACAGCAAGAAGACACGCGAAATCATACGGCTTCACCTGCAAGGCATGAGCAACCCGGAGATTCGCAAGGTTATCGGCTGCGACAAGTCCCGCGTGTGGCAAGTCGTTGACCGCTATAAAGAGACCGGACGCGGGCTGGGGGTGGAGGCGTGAAAATCCTTGGCATAGACCAGGCCCGCGAGAAATCCGGCGTCTCCCACTGGACAGGCGACCGCACCGGCCACACGGCTGACTACGAGACCATGCGCCTCCGTGAGATAGGAACCGCCTGCCTTCCGAAGTGGCGCGACTACATCGTGGACGAGATCGCCTGCGGTTACGACTTGATCGTGATCGAATGCCCGGTCGTCCTACGGCAAAACAACCTGATCCTATTCCAGATATCCGGCGTGATCCTCGAATACTGCGAGCGCCGCGGGCAACGCGTCCTCGTGGTGAACGTCCCGGATCTCAAGCTCTACGCGACCGGCGACCACAACGCGAGCAAAGAGCAGATGATTACCGCGGCGAAACGCGACATCCTCGTGCCCGGTGCGCACGTCACGGCGGACGAAGCTGACGCGCTCTGGCTCGGGCACTTTGGATTCCATATACTCACCGGATGGGATTGGCTCAGCGGGCAGCGGCAAGAGATCCTGACGCGCTACAGCAAGACGCCGGAGCAGGTTGCCACCGAGAAGCGCGAGACCCGATTGGCAAAGGCCGCGGCCGAACTCGCAGCCGAGCAGAAACGGCAGGACCGCATTCGGGAGGCCAACGAGAGGGCGCAGGAGCGCACGCAGCGGGCCGCATTCCGTGAGCTTGAACGGCAGGCTATCGAGGCACGGAAACGGGCGCGTGCAGCAGCGGCAGAACAGAAGCGATTAGCCAAGCTGGCAAAACCGGCGCGGACAACGAAAGCGAATGCGGCAGCAAAATGACCATTAACGAAGACGGTACCAGTATCAAAGGTTGCTCGTATATCTATGCGCCAAAAGGGCAGGCGGGTGAATACGCGCCGCTTGCAGCAAACCCTTACCGGGGATGCGGCCACAAATGCGCTTACTGTTATGTTCCCCAAGTCCTTAGAATGGACCGCGGGGAGTTCAACGCAGGCGCGGTCGAGCGCCCGGACTTTCTGCGCAACGTGACTGCGGATGCGGCCAAATACCAAGCTGCTGGCATTACCGAACAGGTTATGCTTTCATTCACAACAGACCCCTACCATCGCGACGACACATCACTGACACGTCAGACGCTCGAAGTCCTGCGAGAACACGGACTCGGCTTCTGCACGCTCACAAAGGGCGGCACGCGGGCGCTGCGCGACATCGATCTATTCCGGCCCGATCGCGACGCATTTGCATCAACGCTGACAAGCCTTGACGATGCCTTCAGCCTGAAGTGGGAAGGCGGCGCGGCCCTACCGGGCGACAGGATCGAAGCGCTCAAAGCGTTCCATGCCGCCGGGATCTTCACATGGGTTTCCTTAGAGCCTACCCTTGACTGCGAATCGAGCAAAGCCGTCGTCCGCGCCACGCATGAGTTTGTGAACCTCTACAAGGTCGGCCGCGTGAACTACTTGCCCATGACAAAAACAACGGATTGGGAGACGTACACCCACGAAATGAATGCCTTGATGGACGATCTTGGCGCAGCACATTATATCAAAAAGGACCTGCAAGAGTTCCTGCCGGAAGGCTATTCAAACCCTATTCGTGTGAAGCAGCACCATGGAGCGAAGGCGTAATTATGGAAACAGAACGACAAACAGGGCCGACAGGCTTACCTCTTTACCGCATCCGCCACGAAAGCGGGAAATACGCGGCGGAGGTCCAAGGATCGCTTATCCCCAACGAGACCGGGCACGATATCATTTTGCATCAGTCCGTTAGCGGTGGCGACTTCTGGATGATCTCGGAGGTGAGTTCGGGACTCGCACTCGCACCAAAATACTGCAATTCTATTCCGTATGTGCTCAGTGAATATTTGCCATACGCAGAGCGCAACCGCGATCTTATGCCGGGTTTAATCGCGACATGTAACGAGAAATACGGCACGCTCGAATCTCTGCCGCTTATGCCGACTAGCGAATGGAAAATATTGGAAGATGCAGCCAATAAAACACCAATGCCGGAGTCAATCCCAGGCCCTAATAATTCGGTAATCGCCGAGGTAATCCCGGACGTAACCGACGGCCAATCATCACGCCCCACGCTCCCCGGTGACGCACAGCGCACAGCAGAGGCCGTCGCGAGGGTCGGGAGCATCCGGGAGACGACGAAGGCGTGGGAGGTGGTCAGTTGAAAGCAATCACAGTTTGCCAACCATACGCGACACTCGTTGCGATCCTGGCGAAGCTCTACGAGACGCGAGGGTGGGCCACAAAATACCGCGGGCCGCTTGCGATCCACGCGGCGGCCGCCGTGCCAGCATGGGCCGTCACGGCGACGATGGGAAGTCCGGAGATTCGCAAGGCGCTTACTGAAGCCGGTTTCCAAGGCTTCGCCGGTGGCACTCATCGTGACCGCAAGGCTATCCGGCGCGCGTTGGAGCAGTTGCCGCTCGGCGCAGTCGTGGCGATGTGCGAAGTAACCGACTGCCTTCCAACCAGCGACTTAATCGGCCACCCGACAGCGTTTGTCGAAAAGATGTGCAAAGAGGATGACCCACAGCTGCACTTCGGGGACTTCTCCCCGGATCGGTTCGCGTGGTTACTCGGGGACGTGAAGCCGCTTGAGAACCCAGCCACAGCGAAGGGCAAGCAAGGGTTCTGGAATTGGGAGCCCACGCCATGACCCGCAAACGCAACCGGCGCAAACGCCCACGACCCCAACCCCGCCCACGCACGCCGGCGTAGGACACGGACGACGTGATCCGCCAGGCGCTGGGGAGCGTGCACATCTCGTGGGGCGCTAGGGTGAGGGTGGGCAGGGGTTAGATGGGCGATTCCCCGGTCACGCTGGCCTTGAACGCCTCGACAGCCGAGCGATCGAACCGCAGATCCTCACGCAACAGCATGGGGTTCTGCTTCGGAAGCGGTTTAATCAAGCCCGCATTGATCCGGCGGTAAAGCGTGCCGCGACTGACACCGAGGTATTGGCAAACCTCATCAACGCTCATGATGTTTAACTTGTTCTCTTTGTCCGTCATGTGCTTATTGTACCGTATGTTCAAACGATCAGAAACCGGCACCGTTACAGGTGGCAAAGTTAGAGTAGACATACCTATATTATGGCAGAATACGGTACAATAGAACATAAGAACATGTGAGATATTAGGAACTATCGAACAGTATTTTACAGCTATTGGTTAGAGACACAGCGTAGCGAGAAAGGTTGCACAGGATGGCAGAACAGCAGAAAAAACCCATTAAGGTAACGGTAACGGAAGTCAAGCCGATAGATTGGGGCAGCATGCGGGCGTTCGCTACGATCCAGATCGGGCCGGTCACGATCAAGGAATGCCGGCTTGTGAAGGAAGAGAATAAAACCGCGTGGGTGTCGCCCCCGCAAAAGACGTGGGACAAAGGCGACGGCAAGAAGGGCTATGTCTCACTCGTTCAGTGGCCGCAGGAATGGAACGACGCCATAAACGCCGCCGTGCTTGCCGCCTACGCCGAAGCTACCGGGAAAGGTCTTTAGGTGTCTGTTGTGGACGTAAAGAAAGACCCGGACCGGAAACCGCCGACGTTAACGGTGCTGCCTGACGGAATTCCCGCGCTCCTGCGCAGTCGTGCGAAGTGGGTCGGCTGGCGCTGGGAGTGGCGTGAGGGATCATGGACCAAGCCGCCAATCAACCTGCGCACCGGCGGCAACGGCAGCTCGACGAACAAGAAGACTTGGAGTACTTTCGAGAAGGCTGTTGAGGTCTATCAGAACCCGCATCGGGGATTCGCCCTGGACGGCATAGGCTACGCGCTTGAAGTGTCCGACGGGATTGTTGGCATGGACTGGGATCATGTGTTTGATCCGGTGACAGGTGAAATCCTGTGCGATACAGCAGAGGGTGACGCGCGCACGATGGACACCTATATCGAACTCTCGCCCACGGGGGGCGCGTACCGCGGATTCGCGCTCGCTGACCTGCCGCCCGCCGAACGACGGGCGGGGAACTTCGAAATCTATAACTGTGGGCGATATCTCACATGCACCGGGCACAAACTCGCGTTCGCGCCGGAGACCATCGAGATCCGTCAAGAGCAAGTAGACGCTTACCATGCGCATGTGTTCAAGGATCGCATCGCCCGGAAACGCGAAGTCAAGCGCGGGCGGCCGCGCGCCGGCGGACCGATGAACCTTTCCGATTCGCAGCTCATCGACGTAGCGCGCGGAGCTCGGAACGGCGCGGCATTCTCGGCACTGTTCGACAGCGGCAGCCTCGCGGCCTACGGAGACGATCATTCGGCGGCGGATCTCGCGCTGTGCAACTACCTCGCGTTCTACGCGGAAGGCGACGAAATGCGGATCGATCGACTGTTCCGCCAAAGCGCGCTCATGAGGGAGAAGTGGGAGCGCCCTGATTACCGGACGTGGACCATCGAACTTGCCGTTTCAGGACGCACCGAGTTCTACCATCCGCCAGGAACGGAGCAACCGCCAAGGCACCCAAAACCGCCGACGCCGGCACCGCCGCGCGGACATGACGGCCCGCCTGTCGACGACTTCGAACCGCAAGGTTCCGACCTTTTGGGAGACGCGACACCGGAGCAGGAACCGCTTGATCCCAGGTTTATTGACGGGCTGCCCTACATCGAAACGAACCGCCGGGAATACCGAACGATCGCCGACGAAATGCTTCAAGCACTCGTAGACGCCAACGATCCGCCGACGGTATTTGTCCGCGCCGGGAAGCTCGCCCGCGTGCAGACCGTCGAGGAGAAAGGAAACACGTTTGCCCAGATCCAGAACCTGAACGCCTCCATGATGAGGGACCGGCTTTCGCGCGTGGCGAACTTCGTATCGACGTCGGAGAAGCGCGGCACGGTCCCCGTAGCCCCTCCCGCAGGCCAGGTGGAGGATTTGCTATTCCGTCCGCATTGGCCCGGGATCGCCCTGCTCAACGGGATCGTGACCGCGCCAATCGTCGGCTATGACGGATCGATCACGGCGGCACCCGGTTACCACGCGAATGCGCGGCTTTACTACTTCGCGGAGAAACCGCTAGACATCGCGGACACGACGCCCACCAAAGAGAGGGTTGCAGCGTCGGTGGCGCTCTTGCTCGACGACATGCTCGCCGACTTCCCGTTCGTTGACAGAGCCTCGCGCGCGCACGCGCTGGCGTATATCCTATTGCCGTTCGTCCGGCTGCTCATCAACGGCCCGACGCCGCTGCACATCATCGACGCGCCGAAGTCGGGAACGGGAAAGACGCTACTTGCCCTCGTCTGCTCCGCGCTGTTCGTCCCCGGCGGCGCGCCAGTCAAGACGTGTCCGCAGACAGAAGAAGAATGGGCGAAGGTTCTGACGACGTTCCTGATCGAAGGCGACTCGCATATCCTGCTGGACAATGCCCGCTATCTCAACTACGAAACTTTGTTCGGCGCGCTCACGTCGCCGGCATGGAAAGACCGCGTGCTTGGCTTCTCGGAGAGCGTACGCATTCCGATAAAGCTTGTATGGGCTGCGACATCGAACAACCTCGCAGGCAACGACGAGCTAAACCGGCGCTCGATCATGATCCGAATGGACGCCCAGGTCGAGACGCCATCAGAGCGGGACGGCTTTCATCATCCCGACATCATGGGCTGGATCGCACAGGAACGGCCTCGTTTGGTGTCGGCGGCACTGACTATTATCCGCGCATGGATCGACGCCGGAAGGCCAGCATACAGCGGAGAAAACGGCACGATCGGGAGCTTCGAAAGCTGGATCGCGGTCATTGGCGGCATTCTGGAAACCGCCGGCGTAGACGGATTCCTCGGCAACCGGGAGGAACAAAAGAAGCAAATCGACAGCGAAGGGGATGTTTGGACGGGATTTATTGCCCAATGGTATGAGCGATTTAATACCAGTAAGGCGACAACGGGGCAATTAATTGATTTAGCGCGGCCGTTTTTGGCAGACAAAATCGAGTCAAAAAGCGAACGCGGCGAAATGACAAAACTCGGAAAATTATTGCAGAAATACAATAATCGGATTTTTTCCGGGATGAAAATCGTGGCAGATGGAAGGGATTCCGGTGGAATTCAGTGTTATCGGTTACGAAATGCTGGATTAACAGGGACTTCTGGGACTTCTGGGACTTTACCCGGCCTATACGGGGAAGTATCCGGTAATGATTTAAATACAGCCAATAATACGCAATCGGAATTAAATAATAAAACAACAGATACTACCCCTATAGCGGCTGGAAATGTCCCTTACGTCCCAGAAGTCCCAGTGCGCCGAACGGAGGTCTTTTAATGGCCTCGCAAAAGCTCCCGAAGAAAGCCCCCTGCTCTGTGGAAGCGCTCGGCGTCGATCGATTGACGACTTACCTGCACATCAGTGGCATTACGCTGGCCGTCGGGGAAGGCGATACGCTGACGATCAACTACGAAGGCGCACCGCTCCCGGAATGGATGAAGGAAGCGCTCGCATATTACAAGGGCGCGATCCTTGACATCCTGCGCCCTTCGCCGGAGATCCTGGCTAAGCGCGAGGCGTTCCAGTTCGTCTACGACCGCATCTGCCGCATGCGGTTCGAAGACCCGGCCAAGGGCACCAGGGAAGCCGGGCAATCGTGGCTGCGCCGCAAGATCGAGGAGCTCGCCGGCGGATGCGACCTTGTCGATGGCTATACCGATCCCGGCTGCCCGTTTGCGGATTCGGCGTTGCTGGCGCTACGGATGGAGATGGACGAACTAACCGCACCCGGCAACCCTTACCCGATCCCGAAAAGCGATCCGCGTCCGCGTTTTACGAACGGGAAATTGGAGTAAACGCCTGCAATTTATCGCGCGATTGTCGCCATAAATCAACGCAACTATCTTTACCCATCCTGCCCCGCCAACGCGGGAGCCCGGATTTACTGCGATTTACTGGACCGGTGTATAACCGCTAACGACCGATTTTGACGGTTAGGCGGTGACGTGAGGAGAGAAGGAGACGAGAGCGATGAGCGAGCGATTGCGAGAGGTTTTAGAGCGGGTTGCGAAGGCGACGCCTGGCGAGTGGCATACGTGCCTTGGTTCCGGCGAGCACTTGATGACCGCTGTGGCGGCTGACGTGCCGGATAACAAGACGGTTTTGATAGCCGACTGCCTGCCGGAGTACGCACTGAAAGAGGGCTGGGTTGTCAAGGATCACAGGCCGAACATTGACCTCATCGCCCACGCTCCCGACGATCTCGCGGCGATGGCTCCCGTGGTGGCGGCTGCGCTGCGGGCCAAGGACGCAAACGACGAATGGTTGGCGCTTCAGTGTGAGTACCCAGTTCACACTGACCCTGACTTCCACGGCAAGGTATCCGAGCTTATGGCGGGTGACTTCCTCGAACGGTCGGACCAAGCGGCGACACGACACCTGGAGTTGCAGGGCGAATTGTACGCCGCCTGTGACGCCTTCGACACGGGCGCGCCGGCCACCGACCGGGACCGGCTGCGTGACGCGGTTGTGGCGGCGGCCCTAGCCGAGCGTAAGGCTGAGGCAGTTTACAATTCGAAGTATCCTGCTGGCAGGGAGCAATATAGCAGCGAGCAAGGGCAAAAGGATTTACATGAGCTGTTCGAGGCGCACAAATCCCGCGCAGAAGCCACTGACGCTCTCTTGGCATTCGAAGCCACGAAGGAGCCCCGCCAATGAACTACACCCTTTACCGCGTGGTCCCCGTGACGGACGCGCCGACGCCGGGAGTGAGGCTGGGGTAGGTGTGGACATCGGACTACTTCATGTGCCCTGAAGAAACGCCCGTTGACAGGATGGCTGAAACGATCATTGCCGGTATGGAAGACAATCCCGGCTCCGACCGCGTCGAGTGGGACCAGGACGGCGCGCATTACCTGCTGCGGAGGACGGCATGAAAACCATCACGCCCGCCGAACCGCTCTACCGTGTCGCGTGGGTACGGAGGGATGACCCCCGCAAGACGGTGCACTATGGTGACCCGAGGCCGTTGAACGTTACCCAGGCATGGGCCGATTACCAGACGCGCAACGACCCCGAAGCCGTTTATAGCGTGGTCGAAGCCGATGTGCCGTATGGCGACCCGGACTTCCTGAGCCTGCGGGGATTCAACCGGCTGACGTGAGCCAGAGCGGTAATGCCGACATTTGGCCGTTTAAAATAGTTTAAAACGCGGTTAGTCGATTTCGTGACACTTATGTCATGGGCGGCCTGCGGAGGCGGCTGGGAGAGAGGGAGAGACGATGCCAGTTTATGATGAGAACGGTGTGCGTATTTTGCATTTTGGTTTTGGTGATTTGTCTGTGCTTCAGCGTAAACCTGAAGCCGAAGGGCCTGACGATTTCGCGAACATCGTCATGATCGAATCCGAAAGCGAGTGCCACGAGATCGGGACGGACACCGGTAGCAGACCGATGTCAAATCCTGTGGTCGTGATGGTGTTCGAGAAACCGGAATCCGTTGACGTGGTCATAAGTGCACTCCAACGGGTAAAGGATCATCTCACGGCGCAGGGCTGACCGGAAAGGAACAAACGCCATGGACAACACTGCGCCCACGCCCCCGACCTACCGGGAGCCCGCCACCGTCATCCGCGAGTGGCTCGACCACCTGCGCACGAAGGACCCGGCGCTCAGGATCAAGGATCGCGAAGTGGCCGAACTCGTGGGCGTGTCCTACGACCAGGTGAAGCGCTTCCGCTCGACGGACCGGCGGCACTGGGGCGGGGAGCGGAGGCGAAGGGGTGAGCACAATTCATAGAGTTTTTATCGACGGTGATTTCGATTCGTGGTGGGGAATGACCGTCGTTCGATGGCGGCTCTTGTGGTGGACGGTGGGCACGTTACGATGCGATCACGACTGGCAATTCTACGCGGTCGCGCCGGAGCCCGGTACAGGTACCATGCGCCGGGAATGTCCGAAGTGTGGCAGCGTCGAATACGTCGGCCCCCGGTCGCGGCAATGGATCAGTGACCCGGAGCGGTGTTATTTGCCATCCCGCAAGCGCCCCTAATCCCTTAAGCGCAAATTGCTTTTAGCGCGAAGGCATCAAATGCTTGCTTGAGAGCTTGCGACGTGCTAAAATGTAGGTGTTCGTACGCGCTCCATTGATTGACTCTTCCTGTAAACCGGTTGCGGTAACGTGACCGGTGAGGGGTGGGGCAAGGGCGGACAGTTTTGACGCGGGGTAGCTCAGTGGTAGAGAGGGTCACTCATAACGATCAAGTCGCCGGTTCGATCCCGGCCCCCGCTCTTAGATGGTTTCCGGCCATCAGTCGGTATCGTTCAACAGACGATCAAGAAAATAGGACGGCTGCCGGTACCACCCAAACGCGCTGCATGGGGCGCGGAGGCAGCTATGCGGGCTGGAGAATCGGGAGACCCGCTACCGACTGAAGATTTTGACGGGGTTCGATCCAAGTAAGACGCTGGCAGACGTGTCGGAGATATAGGTGCAAGTCCTATCCCCTGTCCCAGTATAACGATCCTCCCCCGCTGGGTGGCCGTGAGACGGCGAAAGTACAATGCGGTGACACAGGGGAACAGAATCCCTGACCTTTTCGACAGCCGGAAGAGACCGGCGCACAATTCCAACGCTTCCAGAAGCTGAGCGGCCGAAAGGCGAGAGCTTCACCGCAGTGACACCGGAAGGTTTTTTACCCTTCGTGTGTCACTTTTTTCATGCCAGGGAGTTTGATTTGCGTATCTGGGAACATCTTTACCGCTCCGGTTTTGACGCGCGCTCGGCGTCCGACGCGATGAACTGTTCACGCCGAACGGCCGCCAAGAAGCTGGCCGAAGTCGGCGACCGCATCCATTCCGCGATTGATCGTAACGACCGTAACGCCAAGGATGTATCGGTCCTGGCTGCGCGCCCAACGTCCGAGAGTTCATCGTTCCCTGCCGAATGCCTGGAGCTTGCCGACTTCGTTCGTAATGACCACTGCGGACGCTACAACCGACAGCGCAATGTACTCGCCGCTGGTATTCCTTACGCCGAAATCACACCCACAGACGCCGTAAGCAGGGCGGACGCCGATCTGAAGGCCGCCGTCCGCTACCACGACCGCTGGGCGCAGATAGACGCGCAAGGGGCGCAGCCGTGACCGCCAAGCGCCGACACAAACGAGGCTGGCGGCAGCACTATCCGACCGAGATGCTTTACGACGTTGTGATGATCATGTCGATCCGGCCGGAACTGCCGTACCAGATCATTCTTGAAGCCGCCTGCGAGCGGTACGGCGTCGAGTATCGCCACTGAGATAGCCATCATGCAAACCAACTGGCACACCGAATCCCGCCGCCGCGTGAGCCTCGACGAGCGCCAGCGGAACGCCTGCGTCAATCAGCTTGAGCGCATGCGGATGGCTCGTGAACGATTCTCGCGGGCCGTGTCGAGCGGAGAGGCGCGGTACGGTGGCTCGGGCTGGGGACGCCAAGAACCCGGTGACGCAGGCGCTTACCTCGTCATTGTGATCGTGGTCGGATGCATCGCAGGGGCCGCGCATTGGTTGGGGTGGATATGATCTCCCTTTTCCCGTTGCAATGGATCGCGCTCATTGTGGCCGCCGTCGGCTTCGGCGTGTTTGTCGGCTGGATGTGGCGGGAGCGGAAGCACGACACGCAGAGGCTGAGCAAGAAGCAATGAACCACGACCCCGGCACCTCCGCAGGCGTCCGCCCTTGCACGCACTGCCACTGCGACCGCCCGACGATCCACGACGTTTGTGGCGGCCTCGTGGTGATCACCTGCGCCGTCTGCGGTCATCGGCTGGCGACTACCGGCCGGGTGCGGGAACTTGAGGCGGTGGCGGCCGAGGTGGTGAATCGGGGACGGATGGTGAGAGATGGCAGACGTTGAGAAAACGAAGTGGGGGCGAATCCCTGGGCTGAGTAACGAGATCATCGATAAGATCGCCGCCGCGCTCACCAACGGCAACACGCGAAGGTCTGCGGCCAATGCGGCCGGCGTCCCGTGGCGCACGTTCACCTTCTGGATGGCGCGAGGCCGCCGGGAGGACGAGGCGCGCAACGGTGACACCAACCCGGAGACGCAGACGATCTATATCGACCTGCTTTACGAGGTCGAGTTTGCCGAGTCCCGGGCCGAGCGGTACATGGTCGATCTCGTTTACAAGGGCGCGGTGAGTGATCCGAGGATCGCTATCGAGTGGCTGAAACGGCGGCGAAAGACGGATTGGTCCGAGCGTGTCGAGAGTACCGGCGCGGACGGTGGGCCGATTGCTTATAATCTGTCGGGACTCTCCGACGACGAACTCGAACAGCTCGCCGCGCTGAGGGCGAAGATCGATGCAAACACTGCCGTCGATGGCGGAAATACAGGCTGAGCGGGCGAGGCGTGGCATTCGTGTATATCGTCCGAGTTATCTGGATTATCTCAAGGCGACGGTCCCGGCGTCATGGACGACAGACCCGAAACACATCCATGTAATTGCCGAGCACCTCGACGCTGTAGAGCGTGGCGAGATTGACCGCCTGGCGATTCATATGCCCCCTCGGCATGCGAAGACGGAAACGGTCACTGTGCGGTATGCCGCCTACTGCCTGGAAAATGAGCCTGCCGACAACGTCCTGATCACCGGCTACAACGAGCGATTTTCTCGACGCCTCAGTCGTAAGGCTCGGACTGTCGCATCAAGCCGTATTAAACTTGCCAGCGACAAGAAGGCAGAGGACGAATGGGCGACACCGGAAGGTGGCGTCATGATGGCGCGCGGCGTGGGCTCGCCGCCAACCGGTACGGGCTTCCGTCGCATCATTATCGATGACCCTATCCGACGGCGCGAGGATGCCGAGAGCGAGACCTATCGCGAGAAGGTTTGGGACTGGTACACGGACGACCTGTATACGCGCTTGGAGCCCGGCGGCGCGATTGTCCTGGTCATGACGCTATGGCATGAGGACGATATCGGCACTCGCGCAGTTGCGTCGGAACCCGGCCGGTGGACGGTGTTAAAACTGCCCGCCATTGCGGAAGAAGACGACTTACTCGGGCGTGCGCCAGGCGAAGCGCTTTGGCCTGCCCGTTATACCGTCGCCGATCTCAAGCGCATCAAAGACGTTCTGACTCAGAACGAGGGCGAACGGTCATGGCTGGCTCTTTATCAGCAGCAACCGACGGCGCGCGAAGGCGCATTCTTCAAGGTCGGACAGTTCCGGTTTATTGATGGCGTGCCTCCGGTCGTTCGATCCGTACGGGCGTGGGATATCGCGGCGACTGAGAATGACGGGGACTATACGGCAGGTCCGAAAGTCGGATTACAAGCAAACGGCCGGTATGTGGTTATGGACGTTGTTCGCGGGCGATGGGCGACCGACGAGCGCAACCAACGTATTCGTGAGACCGCCGAGATGGACGGCACGACGGTGCGAATCCACGGGCCGCAAGATCCCGGCGCGGCTGGTAAGGATGCGGCCCAGGCGTTCGTTCGGATGCTGGCCGGATTCCCTGTCCGGTGTGAACCGGTTTCCGGGGCAAAAGAACTTCGCGCGGATCCGTTCTCCGCGCAGGTAAACGCTGGGAATGTCGATATCGTGCGGGCCGATTGGAATAGCGCCTTTATCGAAGAGTTGCGCGCGTTCCCTGGTGGAAAGTATGACGACCAGGTGGACGGCGTGAGTGATGCGTTTACGGACTTAGCGACCGGGCGTGCAGGACTATCAGCCGCCGCCGGAAACACTCCAGTCACGATGCCGCGGACTGTCAATGTTCCCGCCTACACTCCCGGCCGGCTTCCCGCCGCGCCCGGTAACCCCTTCGCTTCAGCCATGCCCAGGAGATAACTATGCGCAAAAACTCAGGGCAACCGCTGGACGCGAGCGAGAAGCAAAAGAGCGACATTTCCGAGACGATCCACATCAATCCGCCACAGATCGCCGGATACAAAACAACCGCCGTAGACGCCGAGGTGCGCGGCGACGGCGCGGTGTCGAAGACGCTGACAGCTTCCGCGCTCGATGAATACGTGAGCGGTGGCGGATACGTTTGGCTCCCGCGCTATATTAAGGCGCTTCCGTTCTACGTTGACGACCTCTCCCGCGACTTCGGAGACGACATCTACGAGCGCATGATGCTCGACGCTAAGGTCGCGGCCGTGGTGAGCGTTCGCAAAGCTGCCGTACTCTCGCAGGGCGTGCAGATCAACGCAGCGACCGACATCGAGGAAACCGGGGCGAACGGCAAGCCCAAGCCAGCGTCGTCACCGCTGGCGAAAGAGATCGCCGACTTTTGCGACTGGAACCTCCGGAACCTGAGAGGCCGCGACTTTCTCGCCGTCATGTTCGAAATGCTCGACGCTATCACGCTAGGGCACAAGATTGCAGAGAAGGTCTACGAAATCCAGCCGAGCGGCAAGCACGCCGGCAAGTTGCGCTTGAAGGCGATCAAGGTCAAGCCGCGCCGGTCAACGTCATTTTGCGTTGACGTGTACATGAACGTGCTTGGCATCATTGGCTTGATCCCGGGGCAGGGCGCGCCCGTGATTGTTGAAAGTATCATCGGGGAGCCCGGGCAGATCCCGAACATTCTCCCGCGGGAAAAGTTCGCCGTCTTCTCGCATCGCATGAAGGACGCCGACCCGCGCGGAACCTCGGACCTGCGGTGGATCTATGAGCCCTGGTGGTTCAAGCGGCAGTGCTGGGGTGCTTACCTCTCATACTTGACGGTGTTCGGCGGCGGCATCCTCGTGGGCACGACGGCCGAGGATGCGCAGGATACTGCGATCAAGGACGAGTATGGCAATCCGACCGGTGCCGTCGTCAATCCCGAGCAGGCGATGCTGCAGACGCTCATCGAGATCAAGGCCGGTGGGGCCGCCGCGTTCCCGTTCGGGGCGAAGGTGGAGCAACTCCTGCACGCGAGTGACAACAGTCCGTATGTAGGGGCAATTGACCTGTGTGACCGCCAGATCGCCGCAGGAGTGCTCTTACAGACGCTCGCGACCGAAGAGGGGGAGCACCAGACACGGGCAGCTTCCGGCTCACACCAGGACATTCTCGGCCTCCTCGTGCGCATGGATAAGAACGAAGCCGAGTCGTTTATCCGCAATGAGATCCTTTACCACCTCGTCTCCCACAACTACGGCGAAGAAGCGGCCGACGAACTGACGCCGACGGTCAACCTTGGCGAAGTGGCTGACCACGATATCGCCGCCATGATCACGGCGCTTGGTTCGGCCTATGCGAGCGGCTACCTGCACTGGTCGCAGCTTCAGGGCACCGACGAGATGGCGGGCTTACCGGAGCGCAATATGCAGGCGGTGATGCAGGAGCAAGAAGAAGCGAAGGCGCTTGCTGCGCAAGCTGCGGAATCGCCACCGGCGACTAAACAGAAGGACACGACGACCGATGAATGAAGCCATTTTCGCCGCAGGGCTCGAAGGTGCGACTCGCATAATCGACGGCCCATGGGCGGTCTATCCGAACTCGCTTCTGTTCAAGGCGGGCGACTACCCCGACAAACAGTATTCCATGTCGCCCGCCGACCTGGCGGCAGCTACGAGCGCTTTTCAGCCTGTCGGCGGCAATATTGAGCATTCCGATTTCCTGAGCGGCAGGGCCGCCACCGTGCGCCGGATGTGGGTGGATACCGACGGCGAGACACTGCGCGGCGAGGTTGCGATACCGTTCGCGCTCGACGAGTTACTGACACCGCAGGAACGCGGACTTTCGTGCGAGTGGGACCGTGCGACGAAGACGCTTTCAGGGATTGCTTTGACGCGGTCGCCGCGTGTCACGGAGGCGGCTCTGATGAGCGCCTACGCAACGTTCACCGGGCGTCACGACACGCCTCACGGGCAATACGCCGTCCAAGATCTGCACGACACCGCCTGCCGCCACGGGGCAACCTGTGACAAGGCAAACGTAAACATGGCCAGTCGCCACGAGGCGACGGCTATTCAAGAAGTCCACGACACCGCCGTCAAGCATGGCGCGAAGTGTGCGACGATCGAGGGGCGACCCTCGTACTTCAGCGACGCCGGGAACGGCGAAAGGAAAGAGAAAATGCCAACACTGCTTGAACAGGTTGCGGCTTTCTTCACCGGCCGGGGAATCCCGGTTGACAAAGAGATCTCGCAGGCCGATTTTACAAAGATCGTGCAAGCCGCTCCGGTCGATAACCCCGAAGTCATGGCTCTCCGGGAGCAAGTCGCTCGTATGAGCGAAGACACGCGCATGAAGGATGCAACGGGATTCGCTGACCGTATGGTGGCCGAAAAGCGCATTCTTCCTAAAGACCACGCACAGACCGCTGCTGTCTATTTCCAGGCGGCCACCGATGATGCTGCGCATCCTGTCAAGGTAACGTTCGGCGCGAACTCGGACGGAACGCCGGTGCAAGGAACGCGCGTGGATGCCTTCAAGGCGCTGTACACCGCGCGGACGCCTCACGTGCTTACGGAGGAGCTTATTCGCGAGACGATGAGTTCCGATTCCGCAAGCGTGGTCGCCCTGTTCAACAAGGCGAAGACGGAGAACCCTCACAAGGACGGGGAATCCGCGAAGTTCGCGACGCACTCGAAAGAAAAGCTGATGGCCATGTCCCCGCTGGGCGTCGCCACCATGGAAGGGGGCAAGTAAATTGGCAACCACTGCTATGACGACCTATAGCGCGAACGAGCTTCAGGCGGCGATTTATCCCGAACTCGCGCGCACGGATAATGTTGCATTCGCCGCGTCCCAGAACATCGCGGCCGGCACGATCCTCGGCGAAGTCGGCGGCGTTAGCGCCGTGTGGACAATTACGATCGCGGCATCAACATCCGGCGGCACGTTCAAGCTCACGATGACCACGCCGAGCAACGGGCAGACCGCCGCAATCACATGGAGTGCCACAAACGCGACACTGCTGGCGAATATCCAGGCGGCTTTGAACACCAAATACGGTACCACGGGCGGCGCCCCGAACGTCCTGGCCGCGCTCGGCACTATTACAGCCGGTATCGGAACAATCACGCTGACCGGACAGAACGCGCTCAGCAATACTCCGATGGCATGGAGCGTCCAGGATAGCACGAGTGGCGGCGGTGGTGTAACCATTGCGACCACGACAACAGGCGTGGTCAACAGTGGATCGTTCAAAACACGCGACACCACGGCCACCGACGGCTCGCAGGTCGCTAAAGCCATCGCCAAGTACGACATGCAGGTGGACGCGAGCGGAAACGTTACCTACTCGTCCACGGCATCGCAGTCAGGTGGCCCGTTCGGCCAGACGGTCATCAGCGCGCCGGTATGGATCGCAGGGTACTTCTACACGCAAGACCTCACCGGCCTTGACTCGACCGCAATCACACAACTCGGGCACATGGAACGAGGCTCATACGGCTCAGGACAAACCGGCATTCTGCGGGTTGGATAAACCGCCGATTACGTAAAGCGCTCAGAACGACAGGTCACTCCTTACGGGGTGGCCTTTTTGTTTGGGGCAGGAGAAAACAATGACGACATTTACGTTTCCGACATCGGCGGAACTGATCGAGATCGCGCAGGACAAAATGCCGCGGCTTGTGCAGGACCGGCCGGTCTTCAAAATCTTCCCTATCCGCAGCGTTGACTCCCATGAGCTGATCTGGGAACAGCGCGACAATTATCAGGGTCTCCAGCAGGTTCGCGGGCTTGAGGGCGCGTTCAGCCGAGTCAAAAAGACCGGGCTGAAGCGCTACAAGATGGACCCTGGCGTCTACGGTGAGTACGAGGGCATTGAAGAGACGGAACTGACCGTGCGCCGCCAGATCGGCACGTTCGGTACGCCGATCGATATCAGTGACCTCGTGATGCCGATCCAGGATAAGCTCCTGGGGCGGCGGCTCGACCGGATCGAATACATCATCTGGACACTGCTCACCACCGGCACTTTCGCCGTCAGTGACGGGACCGGCGTTGTCAAGCACACGGATTCATTCACCCTGCAGACGTACGCGGCAACTATCCCCTGGTCAACGTATGCGACCGCGACGCCTCTCGCCGACCTGCGCGCTATTCAGCTCAAGCACCGCGGCACATCGGCCTCGTTTGGAGCGGACGCCGAACTGTGGGTCAACCTCAAGACCGCAAACGACCTGCTGCTCAACACGAACACGGCCGATATCTACGGCCGGCGCACCGCGGGACTTGGGACGTTCAACAACCTGGAGCAAATCAACCAGCTCCTCGCTGGCGAGAACCTGCCCAAGATCGTCATTTACGACGAAGGATATTTGAGCGACGGAACCGACGGGAACGCCGCCGGTTCGTATCAGCTCTACATCCCGAACGGCAGTGGTGTCGTGGTGGGTAAGCGCCCAGCTGGCCAGACCGTCGGCGAGTACCGAATGACCCGGAATGCGAACAACCCGGACATGGCCCCCGGGCCGGTTATGCGCGTGATCGACCGCGGCGAAACCGTCTTGCCTCGCTCTATCGAGGTGTACGATGGGCATAATGGAGGCCCGGCACTCTACTTCGGCAGCGCGATCGTCAAGGTCACCGGCCTCTAAACACGAGCGATAACGCCGGCGCGCCATCCGTGGCAGACCGGCTTATCCTATGGAGTTCTACCCTATGGCGACAGGCAAGAAAACGACCCTGCGCGTGGTTCGGGATACGGTGGGGCATTTTGCAGTCGGCGACACGTTCACCGCGGAAGACTACGGGACCGACGTAGACGCGCTTGTGAAGGCGGGTATGGTCGAAATTGTCGAAGACGAGTCCGCGCCACCGTCCGCAAAAAGCAAGTGATCGGAGGTTGTCATGCAGGGGTTCGACAAGAAGTCTTCGATCAATCAGATCGTCAGCGATTACCGGCTG
>Ga0207667_10002315_pt1 | contig 23878 bp, 40 predicted proteins | sample KBSCornC52_FD_184301 | JGI IMG/M metagenome (GOLD analysis project Ga0207667, IMG submission 184301) | Corn rhizosphere microbial communities from Kellogg Biological Station, Michigan, USA - KBS Corn C5-2 (SPAdes) (version 2) | ecosystem: Host-associated > Plants > Roots > Rhizosphere > Soil ...
TCAGATTCCTCAGAACGACGTAGGTGGAAGTCTTGTCGCTTGCTTTGGGCATCTCGCCCTCCTTTACTTGAACAAGGGAGCGGACCGTTGTGATCCGCTCCCCTGGGTGCTGCACTTCACGTTGCCTTATGGGCGGGTGAGTCTTAGAAGCCAGTTGCCGGAGCGGCCAGGCTCACGTACGTCGGAGCCGCGCAGCAATTGGTGAAGGTGTAGAGCGTCTCCGGGGCCGTGATCTTCAGATCCCAGTACCAGTCGGTGGAGACGATCTGCGCCTTGGTGGAGAGTGGGAGCTTCGGCTCGACGATGACGCCGTAGCCGTCGACCGTATCCGGAGCTGCAGACCAGGTGAAGGTCTTCACCGAGGAGACGTCTTCCTGATCGGCGACGCCCTGCACGTAGGCGAGCACGGCCTGCTGGCCCCAGACGAAGCTGACCGCATTGCTCTTGTCGACCTGGATGGCTGCGGCGCGAACGCACTTGATGTTGAGGACAGCGCTGAGCTTGTCGACATCGACCATGCCGGTCGTGTTGGTGTACTTCAGGCGGTCGATGATCTCAGCGTTGTTCATCAGCGCGTTGATGACCGGATCGCCCAGGATGAGCACGTTTGCTTCAACACCGGACTGGCGGACGACAGCTCGCGCCTCGGTGATGTCCTCAATCGGCGTCGAAGCGGGGTTGTCCCACATGGTGGTGCCGGAGAGCGCCAGCGTGGTGCCCGCGCCGAGCACGAGTGCGGCGAGCGCCGCCTCGCGATCGAGCAGCAGCTTATCCATCACTGTGCGGGTCGCCTTCTGGATCTGCGAGAAGCCGAAGCCCAGGCCGTACTGCTCGGTTTCGAACGGAACCTCCGAAGCCAGCGCGTGCGACTTGCAGAAGTACGTGTCGGTCGAGAAGGCCGAGCGGACCGTGCGAGGAGCTGCACCAGGAGCGCGGAGGGTCGATCCCTCCAGCCGCATGCCGTCGCGGCCGTGGATGACGTACTGGAAGGTCTGCCGGTCCATCGAGACGCGCGGTGCCAGCAGATCGCCCACCAGCGCATTGTTGCGATACGACTTGGCGAAATTCGCCGCCGCGACATTCAGACTTCCGCCACCGTATGGAGCTGCAAAACCGCCCATGTCCTACTCGCTTTCCTCCGCCCTTCGCGGAGCCTCAAGATGTGTACTGCGCCGGCAGAGCCGGGTGAAAAGCCTTAGAGCACGCTCGGAAGCACGATGACGAGGATCTCGTCGTTCGCGTTCGAGCACGAAGTCTTGGCGCGGGCGACGATGTTCTCGCCATCGCCGGCAGTGCCGGTCACCGGAACCAGGCGTCCTGCGTTGTCTGTCTTGAGCAGGTTCCCGGCGGCCACGGCTGCCCCCGCAACCGCGATCGCATCGCCCAGCTCGATCACAGCAATCGGATCGCCGGCGTTGAGGTTGGCCTCTTCCTGGATGCCCAGGCAGATCACGTTGGCCCCGGCCGCGACGGCAGCCTGATCGTCCGCAGCGCCCTGAACCACCGCACGCCCGCGGCCCTGGTTGGCGGCGCTGGCGCGATACGTATCCTTCTTGTTCCAAACTGGTCCGCGTGTCGCGATTGCTGACATTGACTTGCTCCCTCTGCCCCGTGGGGCCTGCTACGAAACTTGGGTGATGCGTGCCGGGGACTTCCGTTCGTCGAGCCCGCCCCGGCCCGGACTCTCTCGTTGATCTCTAGACCTGGCCGATGGCCGCGCCGCCGGGGACGTTGAGCTCGGGATGCTTCTTCAGCACCTCCAGCTGCGCCACGCCGTACTCGACCTTGTTCTTCTCGGCAAACTCTTCCGTTGCCTGATGCAGCCGCACCGAATTCTGGTCGACCGTGGCCACGCCGCGATTGACGCCCTTCGGAGCTGCGGGAGCGCCAGGCTGCTGGCCGTTGTAGACCTCGCCCGCAGGCACGATCTTCGGCAGCGACTCCATGAACTCGACCAGCAGATCCAGCGGTGCGACCTGCTTCTTCTGGTCGCCCTCGCCAAACTCGACGGTGCCGGTGGCCTTCGCCAGCTCGGAGAACACGGCGGGAACGCCGTACTTATCGAATGCGGGGATCCAGCGGCCCTTGGCCTTGAGGCCCGCGATCGCGTTGGTGGCGCGCTGCTCGGTCTCTGCGGTCGAGAGCTTGGTCTCGCGCTCGGAGAACTTCGCCTCGGCGGCGGTAAGCTTCTCCTGCAGCGGCTTGACGGCGGCGGTGACCGCTTCCTGGGCGGCTGTAGCTGCGATCTGCTTGACCTGGTCCTCGCTGAACGAAGCAGCCACGGGCTCTACGCCCTTCTTGCCGCTGAACGCATCGGCAAACCGCGCAAACACCTTTTCGACAATCGACTGCTCATTCACATCTGCCATGTCATTCTCCTGAAATTCAAAAACCTGTGGTTCCGTATCGTCCGCAAACTTGCAATCAGCCAGGCCTTTCACCACCGGCGGCATCGCGCCGAGAAACCCAACATGGCGCAGCGCCGCAATCGACTTGCCGTCCGGCGTCCGGTAAAACGACGCGGACCGCTTTTTGAACTTGCCCTCTTCGCACATGCTCTCGAACTGCGGATCGACCTGGCTCGGCTTCGCGAACAGCGACTTGCCGACGCGCTTCAGAGCTTCGACCCATCCGAATGCAGGTGCATTTTCCTTGGGGTGCCCAATGACGATTGGAGCTTCGTGGCCCTGGCTGGGCTGATAGTTCGCCACCACGCGGTCGAGGTCCGCCTCGCTGAACGATCCCTGCTCGCCGTAGTCGCCGGCGCGGAAGATCTCGATCCACTGATTGGCAAGCTTGCTCACTGGCGAGGATGCTATCCAGAAAGGTTGCCCGGCCCGTCGCAGGGTGCGCGATGCCGCGAGGATGCGCGAAGAGACGCGTCATAACGAGGCCGCCAGCTGCGCGCGGATCGCCGCTTCTCCCACCGGCCGCACCCGCATGGAATCGCGCCGGATGCACTCCTGCAGCGGCACATCGAGATCGAGCCACTCGAAGGAGGCGAAGGCCCGGCCTGCCTCATGCCAGCGCGCGGAGTCGCCCGGATGCTTGTTCACCGCGTCGACGATCACGTTGATATCCGCTGCGCAAAAGGCCGTCGCGAGCGCGATCAGCAGGCCCGTTACATCGGTGCCCTCGCTGTAGCAGTGGTGGTAATCGTCCGATGTGATCAGGGCATATTTGCCGTATAGATTCAATCCGCGAGCCAGCGTGCTCTTGCCAGCTCCCGAGAATCCCGACAATACGATCAGTCGCGCCATACGTTATGCGGCCACCGGAAATACCTTCGTGAATCCCGCCTGTGGCACCTTCAACTGCGCCAGCAGCGGCAGCCGCGCCAGCCCCGGCTCGCTGGCTCCCTCGGGCGCTTCGCTCTCGAGAATCGCAATCACGATGCAGCGGCAGTTGAAGCCGTTCGGCGGGTAAATCTTGTTCCACACCGGATCCACCGCGCGCGCGGTGAAGCCGTCAATCACCGCATGCTCCGGGCGCACGCGATCGTCGCCCACCGTGAGGTATTGCCAGAACGGCAGCGCCTTGGTGGTCTCCGGCTGCGTCATCTGCTCGTAGCGGCCGAGCGAGTACGCCTTGTGCATGTTGGTGGTGAACACGGTATCGAGCGTGAACGCGGCGAGCTGCTCGACCCCGGCGTCGGTGGTGAGCGTGCGCACCTTGCGGATGAAGTCCTCGCGCGTGCCGCCCTTCTGGATCACCTCGGCCAGCGCATCGCGGATCTGCCGGATCAGCCGCTGGTCCGTCACGCCGGCCACGGTAAACGCATCGCGGCGGTACTGCGCGGTGAGGCCGTCGAAGAGATCCTTGGTGACCGGCGTGAGGTCGCGCAGATAGTTGGCCGCATCGTCCGCCGGCAGATTCACGGAGAAGCCGGCCGTGAGGTCCTGGCCGTCGTCCTCGGCAAACTGCGCGTGCCGCACCGCATGCGTACGGAACCGCGAGCTCGCGGCGATCGGCACCACGACGCCACTCCTGCGCTTCACGTCGCGCACGATCTGCGTGCGGCCCAGCAGGTTCGCCGCCGCCATGTGCCGCGCCAGCAGATCTCCGAGCCGATGCTGCACCGCCGTGTCGCGAGGGAGGGCCATCAGCGTGCACCCTTTCGCTGCAACTTGCGTAGCTGCTTCCTCAGCCGGCGACGGTGCCGCATATTCTCAATCTCGCGCTCAGCCTGCGTCCGCCGATCCGCGACAAACTTGGATCGCAGCCAAGGCATGAATGAGGAGAATGCTCCCATCATCGTCCCTCCGTCCTCTCCAGCACGCGCGTCACCTGGCCGACGCGCTCTTTGAACAACCCGAACGCTTCCTCCTGCAGGCCCTCCGCGAGCTTGTCGAACTCCGCCAGCTCGCGCTCGCCCTCAGCAAAGTCCGTCTCCGGCTCGGTGACCTGCGGACCAGGCGCGGCGGCGATGTTCGGCGTAAGCACCAGCTCGCCGCCCTCCGGAGCCGGAATGTTGAACGTCTCGCGGACGAACTGCTGCGGCAGCGACACGCCCATGCGCTGCGCGCCCTGCAGGATGGAGAGCTGCTTGGTCTGGTCTTCCTTCTCCTCGATGTCGTACTTCCACACCGGCATCGGAGCCTTCGGCCCATAGTTCCAGAGCACCAGCGGCCGGATGAGCTGCCGGTTCACCACCGACATCACCATCTTGCAGAGGCCCTTCGACTTGGTCTGCAGCGTGTCTGCGTGCACGTCGCCCAGCGCCTGCGTGCCCTTGCCGCCCTCGCCGCCGAAGCTGGTCAGCGTTTCGCCCAGGACGAAGCGGGTAATCGACAGCTCCATCTTGCTGGTGAAGCGGTCGAACACGGTGGGATCGAGCGCCCGCGCGATGGTCAGCAGCTCCTTGTCGTAATCGAAGTTCATCGGAACCGCGACGGCGACCTGCTCGATCAGCGACTTCGCCAGATCCGCCGCCTGCTGCGCCTCCGCCGGGTTGTTGGAGTCGTTGTAGCGCACCACGGCCGTGCCCGGCCCCTTCTCGGCGTACTGCGCCCAGAGACGGAACACATTGCGCTTGAACCAGCTCGGCCAGAAGATGGTGCGCAGCAGCGGACGGCCCATGCGGTTGCGTGAGCGGCCGCGATAGGTGGTAATCAGGAATTTCTGCTCCGGCACGATCTTGCCCGTGCTCGCGTAGGGCGAGTCCAGGAACTGCAGCGGCCCGATCTGCGGCGTGAAGCGATCGTTGAAGAGGAAGAGCTCCTGCGGGCAGTCGCGAATGTCGGCGAGCTCCGCCTGGCCCTCGCTGGTATCGAAGATCGACTCCTGCACGCTGAAGCCGTACGGCGCGGCATCGAGGATGTTGTCCAGCACGCTGTCGAAGTCCGGCACGTTGGCGAGCTGGCGCTCGACGAAGTTGGCCACGTCGACCGAGAGGCTGTCGTCGTCGGCCGGCTCAACCATCCAGTCGCGCTCCATCACCGTGCCCTTCAGCGTGTTCAGCGCGTTGGCGACGTCGACGTCCTTCTCTTCCAGCTCGCGGTAGTAGAGGATGGCGGAGCCGTCGTCGCGCAGCATCGACGCCCAGATGGTGGATGGGTCGCGCACGCCACCAAAGGCCAGCGTGTTGCGGTAGAGCGCGTACTGCGTGTTGAGCAGCGCGCGGTTGGAGACAATCTCTCCGGCCGGAGGCGCCGGTGGAATCGCAAGCGTTTCTTCTTCGGCCATCACATATACCCTCTCGAGAGTCTGTACGTCGTCTGGATCGCGCTCTCCTGCATCCCCAGCTCGGGCGCGGCGGAGTCCGCGGCGAAGTCGCATAGTGCGGCGGCCCAGAAGCGGTCCGCATGGGCGAACATCTTCCGCTTCTTCGCTCCTGCTACTGCGCTTTCAATCTCGATCCGCGGCGAATCGAATGTGACTCCGGTTGCAGTGGCTTCGCGCTTGATCGACTGGAACTCCTGCCGGATCTGCGGATCTCGTGGGATGCGCCACCGGAAGCGCTCCATGTTCCGCTTCAGTCGGATAGCCAGGTCGACCTTCATTCGGACGCCCTCATCGTTCGTTCCGCCGAAGGAGACGCCCATTAGTCGCCCTGGCGCGGAGTCAGTCAGATAGTCGAACAAGCCGCTGCCCATTCCGGTTTTGTCGATGGCAGAGCGGCGGGACAGTTTCACCCAGGGCGCGAGGAGCTCGTGCTGCTTCGGAAAAGGAACCGCGTGAAGCGGATACACTATGCGGGTCCAGAGGACATCTGCAATCCTCTCCGCGCCCCACAGGACTGTCTGGTCGCGATCTCGGGCAACATCGATGCCGGCGAAGAATGGATAGCGCAGCTCGTAGCCGGACGGCCAATCGATCGTGGCTCCGTCATCCTCAGCTCCGAGAATCAACTCCGGAGGAATCCAGGCCCCGGTCGCCTTCAGGAACATGCAGCGGAATTCCTGGTTGAAGGTGTCCGGGTCCTTCATGCCCTCCTTCATTTCTTCAATGTTGATCGGGCAGCCTTCAGCGACTGCCATGAAAACATCGACCCAGTGGCCGCTCCACGGGCCTTTCTTTATTGGGTTAGGCTCTGGAGCGACGCCATCGGTCAGACCAAGGTCGTCTGCAAGATCGAAGAACTTTCCCTGCTCGCCATTCGGCGTCGATAGAGCGTCCAGCCTATTACCGAGTGCGACCTGGCGGAACGCTGCAGCCCAAATTGCGTAGGAGTCTTCGACGTGCGCGAACTCATCGAGCACTACGTCGCCGGGATATCCGCGCGCCGTGCGCGGATTACAAGCCAGCGCCATGATGCGCGAGCCATTCGCAAACCTAATCCGCTGAACCGTGAAATCCGTCTCGCTGATCTCGTCAGCCCACTTCGTTTGATCAGCAACAGCTACGGCTCCAATAGCCTGGATGTTCTTCTGTGCTTCCTGGACGAACTCATTCGACTGCGCCGCGCCGGCGGAGAGAACTGTGGTGGTGGTACCAGGACGCGACAGTCTGCGCAGGATGTGGTCTACGCCTGTGCCATAGGAAAAACCGATACGAGCCGACTTCACCGCGAGCTTGAACCGGCTCTGGTCGTCGATCCAGCGCTGCTGATAGGGCCGCAGCTGAATCACCGGCGGAAGGGTGACCTCGGAATTGAGTACCTCGATCATCAGGCTGCCGCCACCGGCGCAGGACCGATGCCGAAGACGCGCTGCCGGATCTGATTGATGTCGTCAGCGGTCAATGCCTGGCCTTTGGTCAGCTTCTTCTCTGCTGCATCCATTTCGCGCTGGAACCGTTTGCGCTTCAACTCTGCATCCTTCTCGAGTTGCGCGATGCGACGCTCATCTACCGAGACCTTGCGCTCCTTGATGTCGTTGGCGCGTGCCTTCTGCATCACCTCGGCCAGGGCGATCAGGCCGGCTGCGGCTTTCGTTCGGCCGTTGTCGCTCGAATCCTCAGCCAGGACGTTCATGATCGTGTCGCGCGCGGCGTTGACGACGGCCTCGTTGCCGTTCACCAGCATCGACTTCGCAAACGACTCCGCAATCGCGCGCGCCTGCTCGCTGCGCACCATCACATCGGCATAGACCTGCTCGTAACGCAGATCGAACCAGCGGTGCAGGGTTGTTTCAGGAATCCGCTTCTCCGGGAACAGCTTGCGCACCCGCGGTTCCAGGTTTGCCCAGTCGATGAAGCCGAGCTTGCCTCGGCCGAACGGCTCAGCCGAAAGCGCGGAGATCTCCTTCAGGGTCTTGCCCTGCTGGTTGCGCAGCTTCAGTAGGATGTCGTGGACCAGCGGCGGCAGCTTATCAATATTGAGCGGCTGCCGCGTCTTCCGCCGCTCGCCGGTCTTCGGTCTTGCTTTCGGCATAGCTAGAACTCCACGGCGGGATTTGTCGTCGTCTGATCAACCAGGTCCTGGCCGGGAGGCATGATCTCGATCTGCGAGAGCTCCGTGCGGCGGTTGTAGATGCTGCGGATGGAACGGTAGTTCACCCAGCCGCGGCCAAACATCTCCTGCAGGATGGTGACGACGTCGTTGATATCGACTTCCCAGGCAAGCGACCGCAGCGCATGGCAGAGCGCAACGTCATCCATGCGCGACTGCTGCAGGCCGTGTCGCACGGACAGCATGCGCAGGACTTCGCCGCGGAACTGTTTCTTCTTGTCAGGGTGCCATTCTTGAATCATTTGGGGTCACTTCCTTCGGGCCGGTTGATGTTGAGCGCGTTCTCGATTCGTTCGAGCGCCCGATTCTGTCTCTTCTGTTCATCAAGGGTCTGTGCGACCTTGTCGTTCACCATGCCCACCAGCAGCTGCATCTCCTGCTTATCGCGATCGTCCTTATCTGCGATGGCCTGTGTGGCCAGCGCCTGAGCATGTGCGGCAGCGGCCAGGCTTTGCATCTGCTCGGCGACCTTCTCCACCGCCTCCGAGCTGCGTTCGGCCGTCCGCTGCGTGCCGTCCACCATCTTGCCCACCAGCTTGTTCAGCGCGAACGCGCAGAAGAAGGCCAGCAGGTAGCCTGGGCCCCACTTCTGCATCAGCGTGAACGCCCGGTCCGGCTGCTCGCGAACCAGCTGCACAGCCAGGTAGAGCGCCGAGCCGCCGCCGAACAGCGAGGAGCCGATCATCAGCATGCGCGAGAAGTTGTCCTTCCCTGGCGAAGGAGGCAGGGGCATCGGAGCGGTCGCCATCAGCGATAGCCTCCATCTCGAGTGGCCGCCTCATTGAGCATCTTCACTATCGTGGGAGCCGCCGTGCGGAGCGCAGTGCTGAGCGCAGCCGCGTCGTTGTGTTGAACCCGGACCTGGACGCCGGCCTGGGCGACCGCCTCCAGCGCCTCCAGGATCTGCGCCTGGTGCCGGTTGGCCTTGGCGGCCCAGCCGGCCACCGAGATCCCGAAGCCGACGACCACCGCCGCCTGGTCGACCGGCAGCTTCCCGAACGCCACACCGGCGACGCCGGCGGCGATCAGGACCAGGCCGCCCAGCATCGTCTTTTTGCCCTGCAGCCAACCCCGAACCGCCGCCAGACCTTTCATCGCCCTGCCCTCCTGCCCGGAAACCCGGGGTCCAACCCTTCCAAAATCCGTATCGCAATCGCCCGGAACCTTGCGTCGCGACGCTTTCTAGCCCCCGATGCGGGGGTTAGTACCCCTCAGATCGTCCTCGGGCCTGCCAGCGCTTTCCTACCCTCCCGCCCTGCCTACCCCCGAACCGGGGGTCCAACCGGCTCCCGGAATGCCCCGCCAAGCCCCAAATAAATTCATTCCACCCATCCGAGGAATTTCCGGGTACCCTAGCACCCCCTCAGATCGTCCTGGCGCGTTTTAGCCCTCAGTGCCCGTGGTGCCATTCCTGGCAGAAGTTGCAGTGGTATGGCTGCATGCCGTCGTTGGTTCGGAGGATGCCTTCGTCCTGCAGAAACCGGAGCCCAGCATCGGCGGCTGACTCGGTCGGATAGCCCTGCTTTCCGGCGCAGCTCCTCTCGAACGCCGCTCGCGCCTCCGACCCCTCCGCCAACGCCCAGCCATGTTCCATAGGCCCAAACCCCTCCGCCTCCTCAGCGGTACGCCAGCTTGCCGATCTCGAAGACGGCCTGCAGCATGCCGACGCCGATCCCGAGGATCAGCATGTCCCTATGGCTGAACCGCTTTACCGTCCACCATTCCTTCATCGTTCCCGTCCTCTGCCGTTCTGCCTTTGCTCTGCAGGGAGGCCGGGGAACCATCCCCGGCCGCACTGCCTGCAGTCCTGCGGTTGGTTTGATCTCTTTACTTGCCCCAGCCGAAGCCGATCCCCAGGATGGGCTGATAGCCGGAGCCACCGATCGACGACTTCAGGAAGCGCACGCTGGGCAGGATGTAGTAGCCCTTGAACGGAATCGGCACCATCGCTCCGCCATTCCAGTTCCAGCCGACGTTCTGACCGTTAAAGCTGAAGCCCGCCGCGATCGGCGAGAACACGTCCAGGCCGTGGATCGTCGCCACCTTCTGCGCGACGCCGATTCCGATGTTGGTGTTCACCGTGAACGGCCGCAGCGTGTTCGGGACCGCGTCGAGGACCGTGAATGCGTAAGTGCCGGTGTCTCCGAGCTGGTGCGCATAGAGCGCGGTGCCGGCCACCGACTGCGCGCCGGAAGCTCCAGCGCTATAGGAAGCGCCAGCGGCATACAGGTTCTGAATCGGAGCGGCAGGCGCCTGCGCGCGAATCATCGTCGAGAACGAAAGGCAGAGCACCGCCGCAGCGGCCAGTGAAGCAAACTTTCGAGTGAAACTCTTTACAGCTTCGTGCATGGTCTTTCTCCTTCGCCGCGCCGGTTGAGCCGCACGCGGGTGAAACCTAAACCTTGGCCAGCAGCTTCAGGACGTGCTGCTGAATCTCCTGCTCGCTCGCGAACCTCGCCATGCCGTGCGCGGCCGTCTTGGTGAGGTGCAGGTTCGCGCCGTCGTAGACGTAGTCCATCGAGATCTGCGGCGTGGAGAAGCTGCCGCTCGTCTCCGAGGTCTGCGCGAATGCAGTCACCCCGGACGGCAGGCTCTGCAGCTCTTCCTTCACTTTTGCGAAACGCTCCGGTGTCATTGCGATCTGGATCATGCGGCGGCGACCTCCTGCGCCTGCGCCGGATCGTCCGGCGGCAGCTCGTCGTACTGCAGCAGGTCGTGCTGCGACATCAGGTCGATCAGCTCCTGCGCATAGTTCGGATTGGTGGAGTAGCCCGCGGCCTGCAGGCAGAACGCCATCCGCTCCGGCTCCCCACATGCGGCCATCGCAGCGCGGTAGCGTGGAGCAGTACTCAGCAGCACCGCGTGGTCGGCGAAACTGTCGGCTGCGTCGAAGTACTTCTCAAAACGCGCGACCTCGATAACGCGCTTTCCGTTCCTGAATTCTGGAGTCCGAAACTCCTCATAGGTGTCCGGCTCCGACAGGTGGTGAGCCTTGATGCCGAAGTAGTTGTGCGCCTCGACGGCTAGCTTGGATTCTCCCCAGCCGCTCTCAAGCATCCACTGCGCCAGCGTGATCGAAGCAGGCACGCCCCACTTGCGCTGCGCGGCCTGCGCCGCCGGTACCACTGCCTTCAGCCGTTCCAGTTGCTCCGTGCTCGCCACGCGTCCCCTCGTACCCTGCCCGGTCGAGGGCTGCCCGGCACACGATGCCGTACAGCCCCTCCGGTTGCTGCTGCTCTGGGTCCGCCCACACGTTCCTTTCATGAAAAGAAGCAGGTGTGGACTCCACGGCTCTCGCCTGAAAGGACAATAGGGTGAAAGCGGAAGGCACCCGTCGCAGGGTGCGCGATGCCGCGAGGATGCGCGGGCAACGTCGTTTTTTAGCTCTGCATCAAACGCAGCCGGTCGCTAGACGACCGCGCCGCACACCGCGACACCGGATTCGCGCCGCGCCGGAGTCACCACCGCGCGAGGCTTCAGCCGCGTCTTCGAGATCAGCACCTCGCCTGCCTTATTGCGCCGCGAGCCCAGCGTGCTGCCCAGCGTATAGGCGACTTCGACCGCTTTCACATGGAAGCCATGCCGCCGCGCCAGCGTGCGCACCTCGGCACAATCATCGAAGCTCAACAGGAACGATCCCTGCAGCCGCGCGAGCTGCGCGAACATGGCCTCGCGCTGTTCCGTGGTCAATGCCTGGTAGCGGCCGTTGGCCTGGAACTTCACATAGGGCGGGTCCAGATAGAAGAACGTGGCCGGCGAATCGTAGCGCGTCAGGATCTCCTCGAAGCTGCGCTGCTCGATCAGCACGCCCCGCAGCCGCGCCGCCGTCTGGTCGAGCAGCTCGCGCACGCGGTCCAGCGACTTGCGAACGCGAGCGCCGCCCTCCAGCTCCTTCGCGCTGGCGCTGGCGAAGTGCTCACCCTTCGCGCCGTAGCTGTACCAGACCAGGTATGCGAAGCGCAGGGCGCGGTGCAGCTCATCCTCGCCCGCCGGAGCGCCGCGCAGATCCCGGAAGCGCTCGGCGTGCACGATCTCGTGATCGAACAGCTCCGCCAGCGCGGCCGGGCGATGCTTGGCCACGCGGAAGAAGTTGGTCACGTCGCCGTTGAGATCGTTCATCACCTCGCAGGGCGCGGGCGGCTTGGCAAACAGCAGCTTCGCCGATCCCGCGAAGACCTCGACGTAGATCTCATGTTCTGGGATCAGCGCGAGCAGCGTCCGCTTCAGGTTCCGCTTACCACCTGGCCATGCAAAAGGAGAGTTCATTGCCCTGCATCATCGCTCCATCCGCAGGCGAATACAAGGCGAAAATAGCAAGACGCTCTCACACGAATCGGGGACGCCGATCCGCAGCATCCAACAGAACGGTGCGCGGCCGGCCCCGTCCGCAACGGGAACTGGCGGATATCTCTCGTGTGGGACGGGAGCCGCTCAGCCCGGCCGTCGCGTCCCAATCGAGCTAACTGAATCCCCGATCGGGCTACCGTTCTGGCCAGCGCCCAAGACTCCGGATGCTCACATAAGAGGGTAGGCCCTTCCCATCTGGTGCAGACGGCGTCTGCGAACGTATCTCTATATCGCGGACCTCCAAGCTAGGCCAGTCGAGATCGCTTTCCAGGCTTTTCTCTGGCAGGACGAAACTTACCTCAAAGCAGAGTTCCGGATTGATCCGCGACTCCCACCATTTGTCAGCGTGTTGCGACTGTTCGGCTGACCTCGAAGGGCAGCCCATGACGAATGTTCCCAGATCGTCGGGACGAACTCCATCCTTAGCAAAGGCTGCGACGGTGTCGCACCCATTGGCGCACAATTGCCTGAGCTCGGGGATTGCAGAGGCCAAGGTTGACCATGGACGCCTCTTATCCGGGCTGAAGCTCAAAGAGGATACGCGCATGGAAGGGTGTAGTTTGGAGACCGAGTCATCGAAGTAGTATGCGACCTGAATCTCGAACTCTTCGCCAAACGACTTTCTGAGGTAGGTTTCTACCAGGTTCTTGTGTAATAAAGGCCGTCCCAGGGCGGCGCGGACCTGCTGCTGCGTCATCCCGATGGAAACAGGAACCTGTGCCCTCGCACTGAATGTCGATACGACGAACAAAAAGCCCAGCTTCTTCACCATTCGACTCACACCCTCGCTTTCTACCCCTACAGCTTGCACCCGGCGAGGGCCTCAGCCGCCCCCAGCCCACTCACGTCGAACGCTTGAGTTTGCGGAACTATATATTGCGGCTTGTATTCGATCGTCAGAGTCTTTGCCTTTCCCATCTCCCGCAGCACCGGCCTGGGAATGAACAGCGCGTCGAAACTGCTCGATATTCGCCACCGCCCCGAGCGAATAGGTCCATCGTCGAGCCTGTAGCGGACCGTCTGTTCGTACTCGTTATCGGAATCCAACTGGCCGCCGAGGTTCCGTAGAACCGGACTGACGTATCCCTCGTCTTTCGGCGCGCACCGCAGCACCATCCCCCCATAGGCCAACGTGGTCTGCGACGACTTATCAAGATCGTTGACTGTTCGCGCGACTTCCCATTCGGAACCCGTAACGGGCTTCGGGGCCGGTTGAGATATAGCTGGCTCGGCTGCAACCGGCGGGGCGGGCCTGTAATCGCATCCAGCGCACAATGCCATGGTTACGCAAGCACACACTATCCTCATTCGTTCCTCACTTTCTCTTCTTTGGTGGAGGAGGGAAACCCAACCAGCCGACAACGCGCCCAACAATGGACCACCGGTTTGCTACATCGATGGCCTGCACCCGCGGTTCAAAACTAGGGTTATCTGCGACCAAAACGTAATTGGGGCCGACCTTGCTGAGCACTTTTACCGTTACTCCGCCATCTTCATTGGCCGCTGCAACAACATGCCCTAAATTCTCCTCCGGCCGATGAGGACGTGCATCGATCACCGCAATATCTCCGTCTAGGATGCGCGGGGCCATGGAGTCACCCCGCACTCTCGCAGCCAAGAAACTGCCGCTATCGGCTGCCCTATTCAGAGGTAAAGCTAGGCTGCCCTCATATTCGTCGGCGCTCAGCGAAAGCGGCTGCCCGGCTGATATTGCGCCTGTTCGAATCGGAATCACTAGGCGGTCGCCGTCGACGTGCGAATACGTGCGCTTGTAGCTACGGACCGTTTCATCAATTGAGGGAAGGTCGACTCCGGCATGCCTGAGCCAGTAATCACGCTCATCGGCTCGGCCTATTCCATGCGCTCTTTCGGCTATCCGTAGCATCGCCTCCTTGGAGATAGGCTTCCTCCCGGACTCCCATTCGGCGACTACGGGCTGCCTCACTCCGAGTTTTTGAGCGAACAATGTTTGGTTTTCCCGGAGGTCCGCTCTCAGTTCAGAGAGGCGGGCTGCCAGGGCTGGCGTAGGTGCAAGCTTTTTACGCGGCAAAAATGGATACACCTATTGACTTCTATCCATTGAATGGATAAAGTCCCTTTCATGGCTGTACGGAAACCTTCCCCGCGTTTATTTCCGCCCGTCGAGGATATCAGGCCTCCCGCCCCGGAGATTGCTAGGGCGCTCGCATTTACCGGCATTTTTAGCAGGGTCGCAGTGCGAATCGGGCGCAGCTCTAACCATGTTCTTGAGGTCGCCAAAGGACGGAGGCAATCCAAGCCGGTTGCCGACGCGATTGTCGAAGAGGTACGCCGGATCGACTCCGAGACCGCGTCGCGGCGGAGGCGCGCTGCATGAATTCCGTCTCCGAGCTAAACGATGAAGCCCTTGTACGAAGAACGCTGGTGGACTCAATCCAGCGAAGCGGAAAGAGCCGCGAAGTAATCGCGGAAGAATTGACTTCCCTCGTAGGGCGCAAGGTCACAGCCCGAATGATCATGGCGTTCACTGCGGAATCGAAGGAGCTGCATCGCTGGCCAGCGGAGTGGGATAGGGCATTCTGTCAGGTTGTCGGAGATCAGTCTCTTCTCGTTTGCCGGGTACAGGCCGCTGGCCTAAAGGTCATCAGCCCTTCCGAGTACATCATGCTCCAGCTCGGCCGTGCGTGCATGCGCCGAGCCCGCGCACAGTCTGAGATCGACAGGTTACTGCAAGGCCTCCTCGGGAGGTCGAAGCGGTGAAGACGGTCTGGCTGAGCAAGGATGAGGTCTGCACGCTGACCGGCTGGACCGAGCGCCACCTGCTTCGATTGGCAAGAACCGGAGCGGTCGCAAAGCGCGCGAGCTCCACAACCTATCGCGGCCAGGCGGTGAATGAGTACGAACTCTCCTCACTCCCCGAGGATGCCCGCCGCAAATACCTGGACTCGCACCAGCCTGAGCCCGCTCCGGAGATCCCAGCCGCTAGTCCTTCGCCGCTCGCGCTCGCCGCGCCTGCTCCAGCCCCATCGCAGAAGACTCGCGTGGCGCTCCCTCCCGACGCCGAGAAGCAAGCCACCGAGCGGCTCGCCATCATCAAGCCGCTGATCGAGTACCTCCGCGACGGCAGCACCCACGCCACAACCCATCAGCTGGCGCTTGCCGACGGCGAGCTGGTTCAAAACTCCGACGCCCTCGCCCGCTATCTCGCCGAACAGCACGGCATCTCCGCCGCGACCATCTGGCGTTGGTACAGCGCATTCCAGAAGGGCGGAGCCATCGCACTCGCACGCAAGCCCCGCGCCGACAAGAACCGCTCCACCTGGGCTGCCGAGAATCGCGAGCTCGCGGATCTCGCCGCCTACCTCTACATGGGCAACGCGGACCAGCCGCCGCAATCGGTGCGCATTGCGTGGGAGCAGGTCTGCGAGCGCGCCGGCGGCATGGGCGTACCCAAGCCCAGCTACGAGACGGTGCGCAGCTTCCTGCGCAACCCCGCCGAAGTCTCGCCGTCGATGCTGACCTACAACCGTATGGGCCGCAAGAAGTACGAGGCCACGTTCGCGCCATGGATGGGCCGCAAGTACTCCGAGCCGGCCAACTCCATCTGGGTCAGCGATCACATGATCCACGACGTGTATTGCCAGAACGATGTGTTTGGCGATCGCGACCTCGGCCACATCCGCCTGCAGATGACCACCATCCTCGACTACCGCTCGCGGTACGTCGTCGGTGTCAGCTGGTGCGAGAACGGCAGCAGCCACACCATCAAGCGCGCGCTGCTGCATGCGTTCACTGAGTACGGCCTTCCCGATCTCTTCTACTGCGACAACGGCAAAGACTTCCGCAACATCGGCAAGGGAGCCCGGCCGCAGGATTGGGAGCTGCTCGCGATGGGCAGCCGCGCCTGCCTCGACGAGCTCGGCAATCTGCGCACCGGCGTGCTGCAGCGCGTCGGCGTCGAGGTCAAGTACTGCCTGCCGTATCACCCGCAGTCCAAGCACGTCGAGCGCTACCACCGCACTGTGCATGAGCGCTGGGATAAGAAGTTCACCACCTACACCGCCGGCGCGAGTCATCTCCGGCCCGATATGGCTGCCGCCGCGCTGGCGCGTCACGGCAAGCTGCTGCAGATGGGCCGCGCGGTCGAGTCGGACCTTCCGCTGGCCAGCCAGTTCATCGCCGCCTGCGAGCACTGGATCCACAACTGGTATCACCAGCAGCCGCTCGACGGCGAAGGCATGGAAGGGCTCTCTCCGGCGGATGCATTCGCGAAGTTCCGCCGCCCGGTCGAGCGCGCCTGCCCCGAGATCTCCGTCCTGGCCATGCTGCTCTGCGAGCGCGAGACCCGCATGGTGCGCAACTGCGCAGTCGATCTGCGCGGCGCGCGTTTCGTCACCGACGTTCAGGATCACGCCGCCTACGTGCTGATGCATGAGCGCTCCGGCCGTCGCGTGATCGTCGCCTTCGATCCGATGGAGCCGCTGTTCGCCGCCGTGCTCGATGAGGATGGCCACTTCCTTTGCCGCCTGCAGCGCGAAGACCTGATGGAGTTCTCCGGCGACGCTACGACCCGCGAGAAGGTCCACAGCTTCATCTCCAACCGCAACTCGCTGGCCAAGGCGGTGCGGACCTCGACGCAGGATCTCGGCAAGCGCGTCCGGGCCAACGGCTACACCACGCTCCAGGAGCAGGCGCTGGCGCTGCCCGCCGCAGTGGGCGACGTGGTGGTGCAGAAGCCTGAAGCACCGCGCCAAGCGGAGCCGCCCCAACGACTTCACTCCGAGCAGGTCGCCGCTCGATTCCTCACCCGCATGAACGGAGGCAGTAATGGCGCTCACCGCTGAACGCAAACGGCAGCTCGCCCAAATGGAAATTCCATCCGACGATGAAGTGAGCGCCCGCGCCCGCGACTTCCAGCAGCGCTCCGGCCTCACCTCAGCCGAGTTCTCCCAGGCCATCGGGTACGGCGTTTCCAGCCTCAGCGTCTTCCTCAACGGGAACTACTCCAGCGCCCTGACCGCCGATCACGATGGCTCCCGCAACACCCTCAACATCAAGGCCAGGCTGCTGGACTTCATGAATCGCTGGGACGCGGTTCAGGGCAGCACGCGGCAGCAGTCGATCCATCGCACCGCGGATGTCGAGCGCGTCACCGAAGCCTGCGCCAAGGCGCTCGCCAACGCCAGCGCCTATGTGATCGATGGGCCTCCGGGCACGCAGAAGACGATCTCGCTGCGGCTGTTCGAGCGGGAGATCAAGCAGGCCTCCGGCCGCGGCCGCGCCATCTACATCTACGCGCGCCAGGGCCACCGGCCCATGAGCTTCCTGCGCGAGCTCTGCAACACCGCCGGCATTCCCAACCGCGGCGATATCGACAAGCTGGTGCGCAAGCTGCGGTTCTTCCTCGCCGAGCAGCGCATCCTGCTCATGGTCGACGAGGCCCAGCACCTGGAGAAGGACACGCTGGAGGTGCTGCGCCAGCTGCTGGACCTGCCGCCCTACTTCGGTGTCGTGCTGGCCGGAAGTCATCAGGTCTCCGAGACGCTCGACTCCGCGCGCATGACGCAGTGGCACGATCGCGCGCGCGCCACGCTGGAGCTCCAGGGCCCAAGCCAGGCCGAGTGCCGCGAGATCATCCGCGCCGAGCTGCAGCCCATCTTTCCGGACCGCATCAGCGATGCCGACTGCGACGAGATGATCCGCGATTGCTGGGTCACCGCCGTGCGCAGCAGCCGCGGCGAAAAGCGCGGTGCCAAAACCCTCAACTACATCTCCGCCCGGCTGCTGTTCTTCGCCGTCGCGGATATCCACCAGCACCACGCAAAGCAGGGGACTCCCGCCAACGGAGTCCAGAAAGTGAGTGTCGCATGATGACAATCCGCAAACACTACCCCGGCATTTATTCGGAATCATTCACCCCGGCCGAGATGGCTGAGATTTACCGCGAGCACGGCCTCGACGAGGAGCCGCAGAAACGTTCGCCATCCGCGCAGGATTTCCGCCCCTGGGCGGTGCGCCTCAACGACCGCATCGAGCGCTGGCTCGACCGCGTCGACTGGGTCGCGATCGAACTGCGGCTGGAGAAGCTCGGAGGCGTGCTGCTTACCGGCGTCGCCGTCTACTTCCTCTTCGTCGTGCTCAACGCCTGGCTGCAGGGCCACTTCAACCTCGGAGGCGCACGGTGACCCCGCTGCGCAGCCTGCAGACCTTCGCGTGGGGCCTGCTTGTTGTCCTCGCCGTGACGTCCGTCGCCGGCGGAGCCCTCTCGCGCTCCATCCACGCCACCTACGTCGCGCTCGGCACGCGCTTCACCCAGGCGCTCTCGGCGGAGGCCAGCCGATGAACACTGCCTACTGCTCCGCCTGCGCGGAGTTTCAGCCGGTCGACGGCAACTGGCGCGCGCTCTGGATCGACTCTGACGGCGACCTGCGCATCTCGGCGCTCGGCCGCGCGGAGAACCGCCAGTATGACCGCGAGCGCGTTGTGCTGGTCTGCGGCCAGGGCACCGCGCTGGTCCTCACCGAACGCTACCTCCACTCCGGCAGCTTCGAGCAGGCGCACGCCGCCGAGCTCTCGCTCGCCCAGGCCGCCCGCGAGCCCAACAATCTCTACCCCGAACTCACTTAGGAGCCCTGCCCATGACGACCGCACAAGCCGAGCACACCAGACAGATCGAGGCGGAGCAGAAGGCCGCGAGCTGTACCCACGCCAATCGCGTGTATGAACTCGGCAACACCTACTGCAAGGACTGCTGGGCCTGGCTTCACGCCGGACCAGTCGAACCCAAGCCGCCTGCGCTTCCACCCACGCCCGATGAGATCGACGCGGAGATCGCCTTCTACGAGAACGCCGTCAAGTGCTACGAAACGGCGAAGAAGTCGATGGACGACTACGAGGAGAGGCTGATCACGCTGGCTGACAAGCACGGCTTCCAGCCGGACTCGGCTCCGCAGTCGACTCGGCTCGCTGGCCGGCGCAAAACGATCACCGTCACCCGGGGTCGCACTACGACGCTCAATGAGCCGGCCATTCAGGAATTTATGAAGTGGTGCCGCCGCCGTTCCAAGATGGGCATCTTCGTCAAGCTGTTTTGCTCCGGTGACGAAGTACACGCTCATCCAGGGCGCAGGTGGTGTGGTCAAGAGCGCCGCGCTTCCGAAACGCACGCACCAGAAGGTGCTGGCGATGTTCGGCCTGTGCATCGACGTGAAGGTCAAGGCGCCCTCCGTCAAGATCGACTCCGTCGAGCCCGAGAAGCCGGCCCGCAAGCCGCGGGGCAGAAAGGCGGCTGCGGCATGATCTACGAGCCTTGGAAAGCACGCAACGGCAAGACAGTCATCAACGAGGAATGCGACTGCGGCGCACTCCGGTCTGAGCACAAAGACAATCACCCCATCTTCGCGCGGGGACATGGATCATGCGCGAGGACCGGATGCAATCGCTTTACCTGGAAAGGCTTTGTCTTCCAACGCAAGCCGCGCGGCAGAAAGGCGGCTGCCTGATGCCGAGCCAGCCCATTCTTTCCAGCCTGGACCATTCGCTGCGCCAGGTCGAAGTGATGAAGGGCGCGATCGAGCGGCTCGAGTCCATCGACCGCGCCGAGTATCCCGATCTCGCGCTCGATCTCGCCAAAGAGGCCATGAACGCCGCCGCGGTGGTCCGCAACGACATGTCCGGCCTCGTCGGCCGCTTCGGTGGCCACGTCCTCCGCCGCCGCAGAAAGGTAGGAGCGTGATGGCAGAGATGACCGACAAGGAATTCAACGAGCTCGCCCACTCGCTGGCCTTCGACCAGGCATTCGGGATCATAGACGGCTACACCGGCAGCGAGAGCGCGGGCATGACCGTGGATCAGATCGACCAGTGGTGGCAGAACACCTCGAACGTCGACACCGAAGCGGTCGAGGCCGTAGCCGACGCTGTCCGATATCTCGATGCGCGAGGCCTGATTGAGCGCCATCCCGATCATCCGGAGTGGGTCCGCGTGCGCGACGAGAGCGAGGCCACCCGATGAGCACCCTCACCTGGCAGATGGTCTGCGACAAGATGGACGCCTTCGGCATTCCCAAGCTGATCCCCGCGCCCAGGGGCCAGGTCCACCCCACGGACGTGTACTTCAGCGCAACCGAGTGGCGCTGGTTCGGCCGTGTCCGCATCGGAGCGAAGCTCGTCATCGCCGCCCAGGACCCGGACACCGGCCGCTGGACCGTCGTGCGCGAGGCCACCTACGAAGACAACCTGCGCATCGACGCCGCCCGCCGCAAACAGCAACCCCAACTTGAGCTGGAGGCCACCGCATGCTGACTCGCCGCCGCCCTGGGCAGCAGAAGCCCAACCACGTCCTCGCCATCGTCATGGACCAGCACGCCTGCCACGCCATGACCGAGGAGCTGATCGACACCTGGTGGCACGCGCTCTCGCCGGAAGAGAAGGCTGCGCTCTACTCGGCCTCGCTCGACACCGAAGACGAGAAGCCCCGCGCCCGCGTTACCGCCTGCAACTTCTTCCCCAACTCCGACGCCACCATCGCGGCCATGTCGGAGCTCAAGCAGCAGATCGAGCAAGCTCTGCAGCTGCCACCCGCCACGCAGAACTAACCCGAAGGAGCCGCCATGCAGGAGACAAAACGCTTGGTGAAAGAACACCTGGCAGAAGCGAAGGCACGAGAGGATGCACAAGCCGTAGATCGTGCTCGCGCGGAAGGCCGAGACGAACAGCGTCGCGAGTGGCGCGAGCAGCAGCGACACCTGCGCAACACCAACAAGGGAAGCCTTCTCCGTAAGTAACGATTCGGCAATTCCACGCAGAACTAACCGAAAGGAACGCACATGCAGCAACTATTTGCAGTCACCGTGCAGTGGAGAACCAAGGGGAATCCGAACGCCGAGTCGGTCGTGCTGAATGTCGTTGCAGAGACGGCATCGGAGGCGACCGGAGCAGCCGTCCGCAGAGAGCTCGAAGGGTTCGAAGATTCTCTCGATTTCTGCCGCTTCACCAAGGTCGAGCCGATCGCCGACGTCGATCTCATCCTCGAGGAAGAGTAACCCGGAGCCGCCCATGCCTCGCGATCTCGACCAGACCGTCTACTCCACCGCCGCCGCGCCGCCTATGCCTGCAGGGTCGCTGTTTGACACCTTTGCCGACGCGGTGCTGCGCCGCGTGGACGATGTGATCGCGGGCCGCAACTGCGACTGGCCCACCAAGGAGCCGCATCGCCGCCTGCTCGCCCTGCTGCGCAATCACCAGGGCAAGCACCGCGCCGTGTCGATCGGCGAGATCGGCGAGAAGATGAGCCTCGCGCCGCGCGCCGTCAAGGAGCTGGTGCAGGATCTCCGCCTCAGCTTCGGCGTGCAGCTCGGCTCCAGCCGCGAAGCCGACGGCGGCGGCTACTACCTGATCGCCACCGAAGCCGAGAGTGAGGAGACCTGCGCGCCCTACTTCCAGCAGGCCATCACCGAGCTGCGCGTCGTCGCCCGCATGCGCCGCGGCCGCCAGTCCATCGCCGAACTCACCCGCCAGATCGAGCTGGAGCTCGACAAGGAGATGCCATGAACAACCGCACCGCCAAACCTTACATTCCGCCAAAAGCGGCCATTGAGATCGAGATCGAACGCGGCTGGCATGGCGAGTCTGTCCCTGAGCAATTCAGGCCGCTTCGAATTTGGGGCAGGCCTTGGAAAGGGCACGTAGTGAAAAGCGAAAAACCTAATTGCAACTGCACCACGAAATATCTGGTTTATGTCCGCTCACTGCCGCCAATCCTTCGGAAGAATGTCCCGCCGAGACAGCGCGTGACGGTTTGCGCCTGCGTCGGAAAGGTGGTCACTCAATGACCACCTACCAGCTGCTCTGCCACAACTGCGGCACGGCCGATCGCGAAGAGAACAGCGCCTACTGCAAGCCCTGCGGCGAGCTGGCCCTTGAAGCCAGCCGCCAGCGCGAAGCCTTCAATCGCGGCGTCGAGTGCCCGGACTGCCACGCCCGCCCCGGCCGCCCCTGCGTCACCGGCTCCGGCCTGGAGCGCGGCACCGTCCACGTCAACCGCGAGAAGCTCGCCAACCGCCGCGCGAAAGGAGCCGCATGAAGAAGTCTGTGTTTCGCGAAACAGGCATGACGCGGTACCTGAACGCAAGGGGTCCGGTCGAGGGATACCGCCCTCCGTACAGCGGCAGGTGCGCGCATTGCAGCGCGTTGACGATGGTGCTTGAGTCGGAGGGCGGTGGCGAAGGCATTCTGATCTGCCCGAACTGCAGCGAGCTGCCCGATCTCGCACCGCTCATCGCGACACTTCCCAACCGCCAGTGGATATGGCATGCGACCGATTGCACTGCTTGCACGTTCCCCCACGTCATCTGCAAAGCGGGCGCGGCGGCGCTGGCGGAAAGGACGGCCGCATGATGCTCTACCTCTTGCTCGCGTGGACCGTCGGCGCAGCCCTGATGCTCTCGCTCACGATCTATCTCCTTCCTCGCAGCGATAGCCCCAAAGCTCGCCGGGTTGAGACCATGCCTTTTCCGCGCCTGGCAATCGCCGTGTTCATCTCCTGGCCGGTCCTTGCGCTCCTGTTCCTTACAGGGAGGATCGACTAATGGCTGACAACTATCCGCGCACGCGCCAAGGCCTGGAACGCGCCCGCTTCTCGCTGCTGCAGCGCCACGCGACCTGCAAGGGCTGCGACGCGCCGATCGAGTGGTGGAAGACGCCCACCGGCAAGAAGATTCCGATGACGGCGAAGCTGGTCAACGGTCCGCTCGACGAGCTCGTCATGCACATGGAGGTCTGCCCCAACCGCGGCGAGTTCCGCGGCGCGGCCTCCGGCCCCAACGCGCGCCCGCCGCTGAAGTACACCAACGAGGAAGCCGTGCGCAACATGCGCGATCGCACCGGCGCACGCGTCGTCGTCCTGGTCGATGACAACGGCTGCACCGCCGCCTGGCGCGACGGCCTTCCCGGCGAGGATCTCCGCCACGACCTCATCTCCGCCGGCAACTTCGTCCGCGCGGAAGTGAACAAGGGCGAGGAGGCAAAGCGTGGATAACATCGTGGAGTTTCGCCCGATGCCGGAGAATCCCGATGCGAAGCCCTCGATTGCGAGAGAAGATGTTCGCGCGGGCCAATGCGATCACCGCAATGCGACGTTCCTGTTCAGCGCGTATGAGATGCGCGTGACGTGCTCCAAATGCAAGGAGCCGATTGAAGCGATCAAGGTGATCCAGATGCTCGCCGACGAGGAGTACTGGCGAGCTCGGATGGAAAACGCCGCAGCGTATGCGCGGATGGAAGCCGAGGCGCAGGCGGAAAAGCAAGCTCTGAAGACGCGGAAGGCGGCTTACGCAACGCTCTACCGCTTCGGCGTCACGCCGGAGATGTACGCGGAGGAATATCGGCGCAAGATGCAGTTTGAAGAGTTGGCGCTCAAGCAGGACTACAACCAAACCATCCCGTTCGCAGAGGCCAGCCGATGAGCGCCACCGAACAAAACTGCGCGAGCTGCGGAGAGCAGGCGCTCGGCCACGCGGTCGACGGCCGTCCCTTCTGCCACCGGCCCGAGTGCATCGACTGGAAGCTGGAGCGCTGGAAGCGCCTGTACGTACCCGCGCAGCCGCAAAGGCCATCAGCCTTTGCCGCGTCCAGCAGGATGGAGCAGTACGCGCACCATCCC
>Ga0207667_10002317_pt1 | contig 23855 bp, 23 predicted proteins | sample KBSCornC52_FD_184301 | JGI IMG/M metagenome (GOLD analysis project Ga0207667, IMG submission 184301) | Corn rhizosphere microbial communities from Kellogg Biological Station, Michigan, USA - KBS Corn C5-2 (SPAdes) (version 2) | ecosystem: Host-associated > Plants > Roots > Rhizosphere > Soil ...
CCGACAGCGGCTACGCTAACGGCGTCGCCAATCCTGCCGCCAGTTGGTATCGTATCCGATCCACCGGCATTGTTCCCCTGGCCGGGGGCGCCAGAGTCGGCTTGCAGAAGTACGACAATTGGCTGCGCAAGCTGCAATTTCACACCGATACTTCAGGCAACACTCTGGCCACTCCACAAGCATCGCGCACGATTGAAGTCATCGCCAAACCCGTCTTCATCGGCAGCGCGGCGCTGTTTGGAAAAACCGGCATCGACCTCAATAACAAGAACGTGGTCATCGATAGTTACGACTCACGAAATCCCGGAGTTACATCCAACGCCGATGGCACCTACAATGCCTCTCTGGCGACCAAAAATGGCAACGTCGTGACGGACGATGCCATCACGTCCGCCGGCCAACCCGGTGTAATCGACCTCAGCGCACCGGGTGCATATGTGAATGGCAACATCGCCACCAATAACACGAAGGTCGATGGCAGCACCGACCACGTGTCCGGTACCGTCACGCAGGACTTTTACCAAAATCTCCCCAATCCACCGGATCCCAAACAGATATTGTCTTCATGGCCGCAGTATAACGCCAGCGGCAATACTTTGGTGATGGACAGCAGCAGCGGAACTCAGTCCTCCCCTGTGCGATACGAGATCAGCACTGCCACCGGCGGTGACTTGAGCATGCAATCCAACAACAGTCTTACCATCACAGGGAAGGGCTACATTGAAATATGGATTCCAGGAAACCTCGCCATTCAGGGAAATGCTCAGGTCAACATTCCGAAGGACGCGACTAACGGCGCCCATGTCACCATTTATGTGACAGGTAATATAGATATCGAGGGCAACGGAGTTGCCAATAGCTCCCTTATTCCGGGAGACCTCACCATCTACGGCGACCCGAACCCCGATTCGACCCAGACCGCCCAGATTGCCGGTAACGGTGTCTTTGCCGGCGTTCTCTACGCGCCAAATTCCTCCGCCTCCGCTAAGGGTAGCGGTAACAATGGTGACATTTATGGCGCCATTATTGCCAACACCATTGTCTTCACCGGCACCGCGAGCCTCCATTACGATCAGGCGTTGGGCAACCAGGGGGCAGTCTTCGATTACCGGATGGCTTCCTGGTATGAAGACAATTCGCTGAGTCACTAAATCCGGGAAATAGCTGCGGATGTCGGCGAACGATTTCGCCGCACTATTGTCTGGCCTCCGCTGGCCGGCGGTTGTCAGTTGAATCCAATGTGTTCCCTTCCTTGGATTTCCCCCCGCATTCGCTATTTTGTCTTTACGCTGATATTCGCCTGCGCCGGCATTCTGCCGGGAGCGGCAGCACCGTTCACTGTCCGCGTGGAATCGCCGAAGGGTGCGCCGCGGATCGTGGTCAATGGCCAGCCAGTGCGGGCGCGCATGTTCTACGGTGCGTCGGGGTCGTCCGCGCTCCCTATCGGGCCGGATTGGCAGAAGCTTGATTTTGACTTCACGGCCACGGGCAGCGCGGACACGGGCACGATGCACTTCCGCTTTGGGCATGGTGCCGGCGACGTGTATCTCGACAAGGTGCAGGTCACCGAGGCCAGTCAGAAAAGCGATGTCATCCCGCTGTGCGATTTCGAGGGCGGGCCAGGCGACTTTGATCGTGACTGGACTTCGTGGCCGCAGGGCGCGGCGAATACCGTGGGCCAGATCGCCGTGGAACCGCAGGCCGGGGCCGACAAAGGCTCCGGCCTGCACGTGAAGCTCACGGCCCCGCCCGATGGCCAATGGCCCGACTTTCACATCTATCACCGGCCCATCCTGCACTTCACCGAAGGACACCACTATCACGTGCAGTTGTGGGCCAAGGCCGTACCGGCGCGCTCCCTCTTCATCGGGTTCTATCAACCGGGACAGCCTTTCATTCCCCTCGGCGGACCGGCGGATCCCTTTCCCGAGCAGATCAAGATGGCCGCAAAAGCCGGCGTGCATTTCATCACTTTCCCCGTCGGCCTGCCCTGGCCGAAACCTGGCGAGGCGGAGAACTTCGCGTCCGTAGACGCCGCCTGCCGCACAGTGCTCGCCGCCGATCCACAGGCCCTGCTCATTCCGCGCATCCCCATGAATCCACCCCTGTGGTGGCGGGACGCGCATCGGGACGAAGTCATGCAGTGGGAAAATGGCCGCCGCGATGCCATGGTCCCAGCCTCACCGCTGTATCGGCACGATGCCGCGGAACGTCTCACCGCGCTGGTCAGGCATCTCGAGGAAAAATTCGGCGACCACATGGCCGGTTATCATCCCGTCGGCCAGAACACCGGCGAATGGTTTTACGAAGACACGTGGAAGCAACCACTCAACGGCTATGCTCCCGCCGACCTCCGCGAATGGCGAAAGTGGCTGCACGCCCATTACCAAAATGACGAAGCACTGCGCCGCGCCTGGAACGATACGGGCGTGAGCCTCGAGACTGCGAGCGTACCGACACCGGCCGCGCGCCACGCCGCACCGGCCGGCATCTTTCGCGATCCGAAGACGGAGCAAGCGCTCATCGATTGGGCGGAGTATCAGCAGCAGACCATGGCCGATTGTATCTGCGAACTCGCTCATGCCGCCCGGCAGGCTTCCGCGGGCAAAAAGCTCGTCCTTTTTTTCTATGGATACCTGCACGAGTTCGGCACGGTAGGAAATGGTCCGGCCACATCCGGCCATTATGCGCTGCGCCGCGTGCTCGATTGTCCCGACATCGATCTCCTCTGCTCGCCGATCTCCTATTCCGATCGCGGACTCGGCGGCGGCGCGCCTTCCATGTCCGCCGCGGAGAGCGTGGCTCTCGCCGGCAAGATGTGGCTCAACGAAGACGACACGCACACTTACCTGGCCACCGGTACGCCGCCCGGTTACCGCGATCACGTTACGACCCTCGACGCCACGAACGCCGAGCTGACGCGCAATGTCGCCCAGGAATCGCTGCGCAACTTCGCCACGTGGTGGATGGATCTCGGCGCCACCGGTTGGTTTCGCGACCGCGGCATGTGGCAGCAGATGGCCAGACTCAAGGTACTGGACGACGCCATGCTCCAGTCCCCCACTCCGTTCCGGCCCGAGATCGCGGCGGTCATCGATGCGCCTTCGATGTGGCGCGTCGCTCCCGGCGGCCAGACCGTGACCGGTCCGTGTGTCACCGAAGTGCGTGCCCGCCTCGGCCGCGTGGGCGCTCCCTACGGCCAGTATCTGCTCGACGATGTCACCGCCGGAAAAGTGCACGCCAGGCTCTACGTCTTTCTCAATGCCTGGAATCTTTCCGCCGCGCAACGCCATCAACTTCGCGACGCCACCGGCGGGAGCGTCTGCGTCTGGTGTTACTCGCCCGGCTATTTCGATAGCGGCACGCCTTCTCTCGCGGCGATGCAGGACCTCACGGGATTCCATCTGCGCGCGTTGGGTGACGTCAAAGCCTGGGTCACGCCGGGGGCTGGCAATCCGGCCACGCTCCACCAGCCATTCGGTCTGCAGCGCTCGGTGACCCCGCTTTTCGCGATCGACGGCCACTCCGAAGAGATCCTTTACACTTATCCGGACGGCAGCGGCGCCGTCGCCTTCCGCAAACGCGACGATGGCCAGGGCGCATCGCTCTTCGTCGGTGCACCGGGTCTCACCAGCGAGCTCCTGCGCTTCGCCGCCCACCGCGCCGGCGTGCATCTTTACACGGAGACCGATTGCAACGTTTACGCCAATGGCCCCTTCGTGGCCGTGCACGCCACCCAGAACAGCACCCTTCAGCTCAACTTGGGAAAGACGGGCCCCGTCACCGATATCCTCACCGGCCAAACGGTCGGCCAGGGACCGGTCGTCTCGCTGCCGGTATTGCACGGGGAGACCCGCATCTTAAAAATCGGCCCGTAGAAAGCCTTAAACGAGTTTCTGGTTTCTGGTTTCTAGTTTTCTTCTTCCGAACGTCCAGCGACGACAACGCAGAGAACCAGAAACCAGGAACTAGAAACTCGAAACCTTGCCATAATAAATCCATCGAAGGGGGACGCTGCGAATCGTGGTCTAATATGAGCACGACATTCCACCCCTTGCAGAAACTCGTCGGGCGGCGTTTCAGTCGGTTCGGGATGAACCTCGGTCTCACCGAGCGTCTCGGTTCGATCCTCGCCGGCGGAGCGTTGATCGGTGCCGGACTTTTGCGCCGCGGCACCGCGCGGACCTTGCTCCTGGGCACCGGCGCGGGCTTTCTGCTCCGCGGGGCCAGCGGACATTGTCCTCTCTATCATCAATTGGGCATCGATCGGCTCGACCGCCGTAATCGGGATGGAGTGCCGGGCAACCGGGGATTACGAATCGAATATGCGGTGGAAGTGCAATGTCCCGCGCCCGAGCTCTACCAATTCTGGCGCAATCTCGATCAACTGCCGCGCATCCTGCGCCATGTGGAATCCGTCGAGCTCGTAGACGCGTGGCATTCGCACTGGGTGGCACGCGGGCCGATCGGCCCGGCGCTGGAATGGGACGCCGAGATCATTAACGAACACGAGAATGAATTGATCGCCTGGCAGTCCGTGCACGGCGCGAAGTTGCAGAACGCCGGGACGGTCCGCTTCGATCAACTCTCTGACACGAGCACCTACGTCAAAGTTTGCATCGAGCTACAGCCGATCGGCGGCACCGCGACCCTCACCCTGGCGCGCCTCTTCGGCACCGATCCCCAGCGTGAACTCGAGGAAGACCTGGAGCGTTTCAAGGACTTCGCCGAGCGCGAGCTCACGCCGGAATCTCATTCGGTGGAGTAAGAATTCACAAGGGCGCGGGAGGGCACCCATGCGATTCAGAGCATACATATGAACGCGCACGTACATCCCCTCGAGAGGACCGGCGTCCTCCGTGTCACCGGCGGCATTCATTCCGACGAGCAGGCGATGGCCCTGAAAGCCGCTCTGGAAGACCTGCCGGGAGTCTACAACACGACCATGACGCGAGACGCCATCATGCTCCGCCTCGATCCCGACCTCGCTCACGAGCAGCAGCTCTATGAGGCGGTCAAGCTCATGGGCTTTCACGCCAGCGACTTCTTCCTGGCGGAATCCTGAGGGTGTTTATTGCGAGGAAAGGCCCGTCTTTCCGGACTTCGAATCCTGGAAAATGCTGGCGCGGTAACCGGCCTGCCGCACCGCAATGCAGATCTGGTCCTTATTGATGACGTTCGGGTTGTAGCGGGCAAAGGCGCCGCGCTCCACCAACCGGACGGTGATCATGCCCGGCAGGCCTTCGAGCGACGCTTGCACCGCTCGCTCCGCGGTTTCGGAATCCATGTCCGGGATGGCAAGATCAAGTTCTTCGGGATGTGGCTTTTCTGTTTTCATGGAGCTGTTTTGGGTATTCGCATCTGCCAGTTGCAGCGCGCTTCAAATGAACGAGATTATCGGTACAGTTCGGCCGTTCTCCGGAACCACGCAAGCGACATGATTTCGCAGGCCACGGGGACGTGCTGGCACGAATCAGAAGTATGAAAATCGCGCTTCCCATGCTCGCAGGCTGCGGTCTTTTGTTCCTCGTCGGGTGCGCGACGGATCCGGTGCCGATGGGTAGTCGCATGCTGGTCTCGGCTTCCTCCGCCGGCTTTTACAAAAATGGCCCAGCGCAAGCCGTCGATCTCAACATCAACGAACACTACTTTGCCAACGATCTGACGAACCTGCAAAGCGGTCCCGATTTTCAGCTACCGCAAGGGGCTCAGGTGACGATGCTCAAGCGCGAACCGGGCTATTCGAAAGTGGTCACCGATAATGGCGTCACGGGTTACATCGCCAATGAGAAGCTCAAGCCCGCGCCCCCGGTGGCCCGCGCTGCTCCTACGGAAATGCGCAATGAACGGAGCTTCCGCCAGCGCACCCGGGCGACCCCGCCGTCACATCGCAACGAAGACCAGCTCGACTTCAGCGACCTGCCATTGCCATTGCCGAGTTAGCGCTGCGGCGCATAAGTTGAGAACCGGTTTTCGGGCGGCCATATCGCCGGCTAAAATGGCTCGCCCGTTCTCAAAAACAGCACAGCAGCGCCGCCCTTCAAAACGAAAGCGCGGAAGTTCGATCTCCAAAGAGGGGGGGCACAGGAATTTTCGTCGCCAAAGGTCTTCAGCGAGGGCACATAGAGGTTCGTATGATTTCGGTGCAGCAACTGACGAAGCGTTTCGGCGAGCAGGTCGCGGTGGACGGCATTACTTTCGAGATTCCCGCCGGGCAAATCGTCGGGTTCCTCGGCCCAAACGGCGCGGGAAAATCGACCACGCTCAAGATGCTCACCGGCATGCTCGCGCCGACCAGCGGCACCGCGACGATCTGCGGCCACGATCTCCAACGCGAAACGCTGGAGGTGAAGCGGCACGTCGGTTTCGTGCCGGAATCGGGCGCCGTTTTTGAATCCCTCACGGGACTCGAATACCTCGAGATGGTGGCCGCCCTCTATGCCATTCCCGAAGCGGCGGCCCGGGCGCGCATCGAACAATTCATCGCCTTTTTCGACCTCAGCTTTTCCACCCTCACGGACAAACTGCTCGGCGCGTATTCCAAAGGGATGCGGCGCAAGGTGGTCATCACCTCTGCACTGCTGCACAATCCCCCCGTGGTTTTCTTCGATGAGCCGCTCGACGGCCTCGATGCCAACGCCGCCGTGGGATTCAAAGCGCTGATCCAGACGCTGGCGCGCGAGGGCAAAACCATCGTCTACAGCTCGCACATTCTCGACGTGGTGGAGCGGGTGTGCGATCGCGTGCTGATCATCGACAAGGGCAGGCTCCTGCTCGACGGCAAGCCCGAGACGCTGGTCGCCGAGAGTGGTGCGGGCACGCTTGAGCGCTTGTTCACCCGGCTCACCGGCGGCACCGAACTCGAGCGCCGCGCCGAGGATTTCGCCCGGACCTTTCGGCCATGACGGCGGATGCGTCCCCAGCGACGGCCGTTTCGCCGGATCGCGCGCTGCGCCGGTTGTTCCTCACGCTCTTCCTGCGCGGACGCAGTTCGCGCGGGTTGCGGCGGAACAACATGCCGCGCTCAGTGGCTTCCAAACTCCTGCTCACCCTGCTGGCCTATGGATGCTTCGGTTGCTTCGCGCTCGCTTTCGTCCAGCGTCCGGTCTTCGAAATCTCGATCTATTTGCATGGGATGACGCTGCTCTTCTGCGGGATGTTCATCGCCGCATCGTCGGGAGAAATCCTCTTCAACAAGGAAGAAGCGGACATCCTGCTGCACCGGCCAGTGACTCCGCAGGCGCTGCTCCGCGCCAAGCTCACCATTCTTCTGCAAGTCTCCCTCTGGATCGCCGGCGCCTTCAACCTGGCCGGCATGGTCGCCGGTACGCTGGCCCCCAATGGCAACGCGCTTTATCCGCTGGCCCACGCCTTGTCCACGGTGCTCGAGGCCGTCTTCTGCGCCAGTGGGGTGGTGCTGGCTTACGAGTTGGTCCTGCGCAGCTTTGGCCGCGAAAAATTGGAAGGCATCATGACTACCGTGCAGGTGCTGGTCGCCGTGGGAACGGTCGTCGCCGGCCAACTCGTTCCGCGCGTGATCGGACGCGCGACATTCCGTTCGGGCAGCATTAACGCTCATCCCTGGTGGTTCGATTTGCTGCCGCCCACTTGGTTCGCCGGCCTCGATGACGCCATCACCGGCAACGGCGGAGTCCGTGCCGCGACGCTGGCCGTGATCGGCATCGCCTTGACCGCGCTCGTGGCGTGGCTCGCGCTCGGTCGCATGGCGCGCCACTACGAGACGGGCATGCAACTGCTGGGTGAGACCACCTCGAACGTGCCGGCTTCGCAACTCACCAGTCGCCGTTGGCTGGACTCCCTGGTGCATTCCCCACTGCTCTCGTGGTGGCTGCGCAATCCGGTGCGGCGCACGGCCTTCGTGCTCGTTGCCAGTTATCTGGTCCGCGATCGCGATGTGAAGCTGCGCGTCTACCCCGGCCTGGCTCCGCTGCTCGTCATGCCCATCGCGTTTATGATGCCGATGAGCCATCGCGCCGCCGATCCGTTTGGCGGTTTTGGCGTGGCCTTCTGCGGCGCCTACATGGGCATGATTCCCCTCTTCGCCCTCAGCCTGCTGCAATATTCGCAGCAGTGGCAGGCCGGCGACGTGTTTCGCGCCGCTCCGATTCCCGGCCCCGCCCTTCTTTGCGCAGGCGCACGGCAGGCGGTCACGTGCTTCATCACCATTCCGCTCATGCTGTTCTTCACCGCCGTCGTGTATTTCCTGCGGCACACGAGCAGTGAACTACCGCTGCTCCTGCCGGGATTGATCGCGCTGCCCGTATTCACCCTCGCGCCGCACCTCGGCGGCAAGGCCATCCCGTTTTCCAAGGCCGGTGAAGAGGCACGGTCGGCCCGCCGCGGATTGGATCTCTTCGGCGTCATCCTCGTGTCCATCAGCCTGTCGCTGGTCGCGACCTGGACTTGGGCGATGGGTTGGTTCCCTTGGTTTTTGCTCGGCGAAATCGCCGTGGTGGCGGTGATCTACACGCTCATGCGGGTTTTCCTCGCCCGGACGCCCTGGCCGTCGATGGAGTAAGGCGCACCCTACGGCTTCGCCGGCTCGGCAGGTGCGCCGTTGCGCAAGGTCGCGAGTTGTTCGTCACGCCATTCCGGTGTGCCCCAACGCGTGCCCGGCGCGCCATCGATGCACAGCGTATCACCGGCCTCGAGCAAAACCTTCTGCACTTCCACGGGATCGACCGCGCGCGGTTGCACACCATGCTGGATGGCCAGCGCGGCAATGGCGCCCACGGCCTGCCCCATGAGCAGCGTGTGCGGCTGGAGACGCGTGGCGCCGTTGGCCATGCGCGATTGGGAGAAGTTTTTTTCCGCGGGCAAAAAGCCATCGACCTTCTCCGGAATGAAACACTCGAACGGAATGGCAAAGGGCCCTAGGCCGCGCTCGCCGAACTTGTGCGGAATATCGGACTCATGATCCAGATCCGCCTCGAGATACTCCGGCTTCATCGAACCGTGCAAATCGACGGCGTAGTCGCCGAGCGCCACGGTGTGCGCAAACTGCACTGGCGGACCGGGAATCCGCTCAATCTCGTGCGCACAGAGCGTGTGTAGGCCAATGATCCGCCGGCTTTCGCGGGTGTAAGGCATCACCGAAAAGTGATAGAGAATCGCGCGATACGGCGCGAGGTCCGGCCGCTCGGCCAGCCAGCGATCGATCTCCGCGCGGTTGTACGCGGAATCGAAGCCCTCGTCATTGGCCACGGACCAGTCGGTCTTCCCCAGCGTGTGTTGAATGTAATAGAGCAGGTCCAACGTCTTCAGCCGCATCTCGCGATTCGTCGCCTGGCGCACTTTCAGATCCTCGATCTCGGCGACGGTCGAATGGTAGTCGTTGTTGTAATTGAGGTGGGTGCGCGTGATCGGCGGTGAATCTCCGGGCCGGGAACTGTCCGGCATGCCGCGGTAGCCGATGAAAGTCGCCCACGTCCACGGACGCGTCTTCACATCGATCTTGTCACCGTTGACCAACGAACGCAGGAAGGCGGCTTCGACGGCGGGAGTATAACCGGGCGGCGCCTGCTTGATGAGCAGTTCATCGGGCACACCATGCGGATACTGCTTCACCACCGCCGTCCAGGTGTTGTCCTGCACGTGGCGCGTCGGGTCAATGGCGTCGTTCGTGCAATTGCCGACGCGATAACGCGCGCCCGTAAGCGGAATCACGTCACCCCATTCGGTGGCATCGACGAGCACCTTGCTCGTCACCGTGTGGGACACCGCGCCGGTGTCCGTCGTGCTTTCGATCTGCACGCCGGTCACGGTATCGCCGGTTCGCAGCACCTTGGTCACTCGCGTGCGCAAAGCCAGGTCGAGCACGCCTTTCCCACGAGCGTCACCCAGCAAAACGTGGAGCAACTGCTTGCCCACGCTCGGCTCCACGCACACGTGGCCATTCCAGTAAGCGGTCATGTAGTTGATGCCCAGCGGTTGGTAATGCGCGGCGATCAGGCCGCACAATTCGCGGTAGAGACCGCGCTCGCGCACCAAGGTCACGCCTTCGTCCATCGAGGTCACCGCCGCGGCATTCATCTGTCCGCCAATCCAGTCGGTCTCTTCCAACAACAGCGCGGAGCGGCCCATGCGTGCCGCTTGCACAGCGACACCGACTCCGCCCGTCCCGGCGCCGGCGACGACGATGTCATAACTATCCTTCAATTGCGCCGGCGGTGTCGCCTCGAGCGGTGTGGCTTTCGCCGAGTTGGGCGCCGGGACCGGCAGATGCACCGCACAACGATTCAAGACCGTGGCCACATTCGCGCCGGTCATCGTGTGACCAGGCGCGATCCCTTTGCGCCACGCATCCGGTGAGCCGATCACCCCATGCTGCGACAGCACATCGATCGCCTCTTCGGTGGTCGTGACCGGCTTGAAGACCTTGGCCACTTCCACAAGCATCTTCGCCACTTTCTCCCCGTCGCACTTGCCCGTCGGGGTGGCGTTTTGCTGCCAGTATTCCGCATCGCTGAGATCCTGGTGATCGTGCAGCGCGGCGATGCTTTCATCGGTGTGATCAACGCGGGCCGTGGCTGCGACCCCGGGGGGCTGTGACATCAGGAAAAGCGCGGCGCCGACGGCGAGCGTCAGCGCACGTTGGATCAAAGATAGCGAGGAAGAAGTCATGGCGGGAAAAGAGGGGCGCACAGCGAAGGCGAACCGCAGGCGAAAGTCAAAACACCGCTTCGGCGCCGCGATGCGATTTCGCCGGCGTTCTTATTGCACCTCCCAAAGGCGGGCCACGTTGCCGACGACGAGCGGCGAACTGCCCGCGTCCAGAGCGATCGACACCTTGCCGAGATTGCCCGCCATTTTCGCGGTGGTGACCGAACCCGTAGCCGGCATCCCGATCGCCTTGCGATCGACGCCCGCCGGAGCGACACGCACTTTCATGCCCGGCTTGAGCTTGTGGCTCAGCTCACCGCTTTCCTGGAAAAGGGTCAGGTCGACATGGGTGCCGTCGAGTTTGTCGACGTAACCCGGCGAGCCTTCCGCCTGCAGCCGCTTCGCTTCCGCGTCTTTCTGTTCGGCCTGGAATTTCAAGAGGCTCTCGTCATCGAAAAATACATCCCAGCAGACGCGCACTTTGCCTTTGCCAATACCATGGGTCCGAGTGCGGAGCTGGTCGCCGATCTTGATATCAGCGAACTTCACCGGCTGCTCCTGCTTCCAATAGTGAGTGTCCTGGTCGGTCTTGATGATGATTCCCTTCTCCCGCACGTAGCTCATGTCGGCTTTGGCGTCCGTGCACTCGAGTTCGCCCTTGTCGGCATCAATCCGGTCCACATGGTAGTATTCCTTGTGGCCGTTCAGAAAATTCATCTCGTCCTGAATGTAGGTCAGCCACACCCATTGGCCGGCTTCGTTTTCATGCAGACGGAAAATGGCGCGCTCGCCCACGCGGAAGTCCTGGAGATCACCGAAAGTCGCGTGATGGAGCAACTCGGCATACGGCATCACGGTGAAACTCATCACTTCATCGTTGCTCTCGTTGCGGAATTTTCCGGTGCGCGTGGCCAGGTCGAGACTGATCAATTCTCCCCAAATTCGGCGCATGCGGTCGAACGGAACGATGACCTGGCCGGGCGTGATCTTCAAAACCGGCTTGTCCGGCGCCGGCGCCGCGGACGCGGCGGGAGCCGCCGGCTTGTCTTCAGCGGAAAGGATCGAGGCAGGGAGGATGGCCGCGAGGGCGACCGCGAGGAAGAGCTTCATTGCCCGTATAAAACCGCGCTCCGTCCCCGGCTTAGCCAGAAAGATCGAATTCACGGAATCCACGCGAGAGGGTGCCTAAAAAGTAGGGGTGGGTCACGCGAGAGCACTTCGGGTGGTGCGGCTTTTTGGCTTGGGCTACGTTGCTCCTCAGTCCCAGACCGCAGCGGGTATGCTCCTTCGTCGCGCCTTGCCCAAGCCAAAAATCCGCGCCACGCGACCCACTCCTACTTTTTAGACACCCTCTAAGGGTTTGTCCGAAATCATTTCGGCGGCCTTGGGCCTCATTCATGCTTTTTTCGATATTGCGTGGACGCAATCTCAACTCCCAGCCGCAACCGCCTTGGTAAAACGGGCCGACTTGAAATGCGTCGTCGTCTCCACCCGCGCTCCGCAAAGGGCGGCAAACTCGTCCAGAAGGTGGCGCCGGCCGCGGCTCTCCTTGGTTTGGGAGAAAAGGCGGTCCAATTCGTTCACGCCAAAGATGCAATACCCCAGCCGCTCGAGCGAACTGGAGACACGAAACGCCAGGTCCGGAGAAAACTTCATGACGCCAGCTAATCGAGGCCGGTCGCCGGCCTGCGCGTAACGACTCATCGAAAATATTAGAAATCACCCTTGAATACATACGTGAAACAACGTATCTAAAAACCACATTTTCCATAGATCATCTTTTATCGCTGCAAAATATGACCTCCCGTTTCCTCCTCCATTCGAACTGTCTCTCCTCCTTTAGCCTCACTCGAGAGGGCCGGAATTGGCGCCGGCAATTTAGCGATCTGAAAGCCGCCCTCGACTACGCGGCTGAGATGACCGGCACGGAAACGCCATTGGTCGTCTACAACGAGTACGGGCGCGTCATCATCGAAAGCTTCATCAAGCCCAACGTGGCCTGGCAGGATTAGAAGTTCTCAAATCGGCAGTAACAACTGATGCCGTGTCGGGGGGACCAGCGTCGACACCCCTATTCCGATGAGCCGCAGCGGGCTCTTCACCAAATGGTCGCGAGCGAGGAGGAATTGCGCCAGGCGATAGATCTCCCGCGCGCTCACCACCGGATCCTCCAGGCGCACCTGCCGGGTCAGGGTCGTAAAATCGCTGTAACGCACTTTCACCTGCACAGTCAGCGCACCCAACTCGTGTTTCGCCAGGCTGTGGGCCACATCGGTGGCGAGTTCTTTCAAGGCCTCGCGCAGGGTCGGCCGATCGTCCGTGTCCTCGAGGAAAGTGTTCTCCGCGCTGATGCTCTTTCGTTCGTCGCTGGTATCCACCGGTCGCTCATCATCCCCCATCGCCCGCGCCTTCAGGCTCTCGGCAAACGAACCGACCACCCCGCTGAGATCGCTCGATGCCGCCTGCAGATCGCCGATCACCTTGAACCCGTGGGTCTCCAGCGCCTGGGCGGTCACCGGCCCGACGCCATGAATGGACCGTACGGAAAGCGGTTTGAGAAAAGCCACCTTTTCGCTCTCGCGGATGAGCGTGAGCCCATCGGGCTTTTGGAAATCGCTGCCCAGCTTGGCCAGGAATTTATTCGAAGCGACACCGATACTCGCCGTGAGACTGCGCTCGTGGGCAATCCGGCGCTTGATTTCCTGGGCCACCGGCACCGCCGCCTCCAGCGCGGCATCCGGCTCGATGTGATCCTGAAATAACGCGCTAAGATCAAGATACGCTTCATCCACCGATACCTTCTCGATCACCGACGTTACGCTGCGCAGGATTTCCATGATCGCAACGGACTCTGCCCGGTAAACATCCATCCGCGGACGGACAAAGATTCCTTGCGGACACAACTTACCCGCCGTTCGCGAAGGCATAGCCGAGCGTACCTTGAACTTCCGCGCCTCGTAACTGGCCGCACACACCACGCCGCGCTGGGTCGGCGGCGAACCGACGATGAGCGGCTTGCCCCGGTACTCTGGGTGATCGCGCTGCTCCACCGACGCGTAGAAAGCGTCCATATCGACGTGGAAGATAACGCGAGGCATGCGGGTCAAAGCACGGCTAGCGTCGCATAAGACCTTGTGGGTTCACCACTGGGATTTTTCGCCACGGAGTGCGCTCATCGGAGGGACGCGCTCCCACTTGTCCGTTGGCGAAAGAAAGTTGGGGAACGCGCAGGAGCCCCTCGACAGGCTCGGGGCCTTGAGCTTGCCGAAACGGCGCATCCCTCCGTATTACCTCGCTGCCCACGCGCGCCAGGCCAGTTCGCCCGCCAGGAACAGGGGCGCGAACATGAGCCAGAACTGCCACTGCCAGGGCGCAAAGCCCGTGTCACAGCTCAGCCACAAGCCAACAGCGCCGTAACCCACCGTCGCCAGCAATTCGATTTTGAGCCGGCGATGTTGCCGGGTGTGCTTCTCGGACTGCTCCGCGAGGAGCGAAAAGATCATCGGCCGGTATTCGGTAATCGTTTTCATGCGGCTTGCAGCTCGGTGGCTCGGGCGACACCCATCTTCAGGGTTTCGACGGTTTTTCCCTCGGGATCGAGGATTCGGACCTCAGCATCCAAACCTTGACCGATCTGGACGGCGGCAATCACGGCTTCAATCAAACGCTGCACATGCAGCGGATCACGGATGATTCCCTCACATTCCAATTCAAAGCCTTTCTCCAGTGAGAGCGGACGAATCAAAAACACGAATGGCGGATTCATGTGTTCATGTGAACACTTTACTGAAAAGAGCGCAAGCTTCTTTTCTAAAATCGCATTTTCTCTCTGTAAATTACCCATCCTGACCGATGGCGTACGTTTCTCCTCGCTGGTCGGCGATGCTCACTGCGGATCGTATCGCGCGATGCCCAACCCTGGTTCGCTGCCCATTTTCGACGCTGGGGATGGCGCCGCAACAAGGTACTCACCGGACGAATATCACGGAATTGAGAATTTCACACCAGGTGTGGCATCGAGATTCAGCGTCCCGCGCGATTCTTTTGGCCGCCCATGCCTCCAATCAAACTACATAAGTTATTGCCGTACAGTCACATTCGTAAACTACGGAGATAAAATACAGTACTTCCCTAACCGGTAAAGAACACGGGCTGCTTAGGCACTGTTGAGACTTTTCTCAACCTTGCCCATGACCATTACCAATCCTCGAATCACCAATCATCATCGTTCCACCGCCCTTCTGACCCTCGTCGCCAGTTGCCTGATGCTCCTGGTCGGCAGCGTCAAGAGCACCGCCGAAAATCCCTGGATGTCCTCCTCGCTCGGCTGGGGCTCTTCGTCCTCGCTGGGCGTGTCTTCGCGCGGTTGGTCTTCGTGGGAGAACACCCATGGTGGTACGTTTGGCGGTCATTCTTCTTCCTCCTTCGAGGCCCCGCATTACCACCACGAGAGCTTTGAGCGCGCCCCGCACGAGGCGACGCGCGACACGGACATCGATCCCGCCCTGGTCCGCGCCGGCAGCATCGCCGAACAGCGCGCCCGTCCGCATTCCACCATGCTTTGCTGGCGCTATGTGAAGGAAGCGCTGGTCGCTTCCGGCAGCGTGCACAGCTATCCGCAGAGCACCTACGCGAAGCAGGCCGGCGAGGAACTCGTCCACAGCTTCGGCTTCGTCCGCCTGCCCGTCCATAACCCGGAACGCGCTCCGGTCGGCTCCGTGCTCGTCTACGGCGGCCCGGGTGCCGGCCATGTGGAGATCCGCACCGCCCATGGTTTCGTCAGCGATTTCCGCAGCAGCCGCCCGGTCAATATGCCTTTCATCGGCGCCTACACCCGCCTGGAGAAGCGTCACGAGCAGACAGCGCAGATCGCGCTCGCGGATAATTCGCACTCTTAAGCCGGTCCTGATTTCAGTTCGGTTCATCAAGTAGTCTCGCGTGGCCGGGTTCATCGAACCCGGCCACGTCCGTTTTGGCAGGCGACCTTCGAAGTCCAGCCTTGTTCCCCCGCGCGCTCCACGCCAATCATCGGCGCGTGAAACTTTTCTCCCCCGCCCTCGCTCTTCTGCTCTTCGCTGCGCCTGGCTTTGCCGCCGAGCCCACCGTCCTGAAACTCTGGCCGGAAGGCGTTCCGGGGCAGATCACGGTCAAGCCCGCCGATCCGAGCCAGAAGCCCAATCCAAACGTCGTCACCAACATCACCGATCCGACGATCACCGTCTATCGGCCGGAGAAGCCGAATGGCACCGCAGTGGTGGTCGCGCCCGGTGGTGGCTTCCGTTTCCTCTCGATCAAACATGAAGGCACGCAGGTCTGCGAATGGCTCAACTCCATCGGCGTGACGGCCGCGCTGCTCACCTATCGCACTCCGACGAACGAGGAAGCCTCACCCTACGAAAAGCCGGTCCAGGACGCCCAGCGCGCCATCGGCCTGCTCCGTCATCATGCGAGTGAATGGGGCATCACCCGCGTCGGTCTGCTCGGCTTTTCCGCCGGCGGCAATCTTACCGGCCACGAGGCCTTCGACCGGACGGACCGCACCTATCCGCAAAAACCGGAATACGATACCGACGCCCGGCCGGACTTCATCGTCATGATCTACGGCGGCGGTTTCCTCGATAAAGACGACAAGACCAAATTCCGTCCCGGCTTCAGCGTGCCGAAGGACGCGCCCCCCGCCTTCTTCCTCGTCGCCCATGACGACCGGACCAACCCGATCGAGGCCGCGATGCTTTACCTCGCCTACAAGCAACAGAATCTCCCCGCCGAGTTGCACATCTTCACCCAGGGTGGCCACGGTTTTGGCATGCGCAAGGACGGTCACCCCATCAATGAATGGCCCGCCCGCTGTGCCGACTGGATGCAGGCGATGGGATATCTGGGGAAATAACGCGTTCCTCCAGGGATCGGAACGGAAATGATTGCTCCAGGTATTAACAGGAAGGGCGCGCGGGGGTGCTATAGCGGGTCAAGCACGGCGATTTTTGTCCACGATCGCGATCAATATCAGAATGAAGGCCGCAAGCCGAAGCAAATAGATCAAGGGGATCCACTCGTTCTTGATCGCCAGCAATTCACGGATGACCCGCTCACCCATCATCACGCCGAAGGCGGACGCAAAGTAGAGGAACAGCCGGTCACGAGTCGATATCCAGAAGCGGACAAAGAAGAGCGCGACGATCAGAAAACCCATCGAAACGGCGCCGCCTAGAAATGCGTTCAGCATATCAATTCGATTCAAAAACCAAGCCGTAGAGCAGCACCAGTAAAGCGACCAGAGTGACGGCGTTTCGCCAGGGAAGCAGGTCGATTTTGGGGAAAATACTCAAATCGAGGAAGAGCAAAGCGTTGGCCAGTGCGAGAATCGCAAAACAAAGTGCGCTCCATCGCAGGAGCCGCAAGCGATTTTGGCGGTGAGCGCGCCAGAGCAGAAAGCTGCATCCGAGACAGGTTAAAATGCAAAGGATGTATACGAACGCGGCGATCATGGCTGTTTTTTGATTTTGAATGCGTCGGCGAAACTCTGCGCCGGATCACGATCTCTCTTGAAAATGGCCTCGATAACGCGGACCGGCTTGGTCTTATAGAGTTCGGCTAATTGCGCGACCTGCCTGGTAATCTCCTCTGTCCCTTCAAAGAAATAGGTCGCCGGGACATCGGCTGTCTTTTGGAAAAAACGCAGCCGAACGAATTCTTCCAACCACCGCTCGACGGAGGGCTTTGAACTGACGATGACATCGTAGACTGACTGCACAGACCATTTGACGTCGGCCCTTCCGTGAACCAGCAGAAGGATTTCCATTTGCTCAACTGATCGAAGGTAAACCGCTATAAACTGAACGATTTCTTCCGGGATGTTTTCGGCAGGCATGCGGGGCCTAGAATTCGGTGACAGAACTCCGCGCGTAGCAGTTCTAATGTTCGAACGAAGAATGTGCATGAGATAGACCACCAGACATGCAGACAAGCGAAAATTGTCTGGCCACGCGAATGTGCCTGTCGCCAGTCGAACTTCGCAAATTTCCAAGCGACCTGACTCACTCCGCAGAGATGAAATGCGCAGGCCGCCCTCGGGATCCAATCCAACGAGCTCTCGAACGACGCTACTGCGAGGCGACGAGTTCCTTCTCCTTCTCCGGCATCCAGGCGTGTTCCGCCCAGAAACGCCGCAGCGAGGTATTGTCGCCGCTGAAGATCGTTCGCTCGATCTTGCGCATGCCGAGAAAGCTGGTGGGATAATTCCGGCGTGGCAGTCCGCAGACGCCATCGCCGGTGTATTGCCACAGCATCCAACGATCCCACACCGCGGTGGATGCGGGTTGCTTGTGATAGTTGGCAATCCACAACCAGCATTTCTTCAGAGTCTCGCGCGAACTGGAGCTGATCGACGGATCACCGAAGACCCGTTTCAGCCAGTTCTCGTTGGAATAGAGACCGGGATAGAGCCCCGTCCGTTCGTGGACGCGTTCGATAAACCGCACGGCTTGGTCGACATTCATGTTGCCACCCGGGTAATGCGTATTCTGCTCGGCATCGAGCACCAGCAGCACGCCTGAAGGCTGGGCGGAATTGTGACCCGTCACCCACTTTGCGCCCACGAAATTAATGAAATGATCGGCCTGTTTGCGCCCATCCGTCCCATTGCCGAAGTGATACGCTCCCCAGAGCAAACCAGCGTGCATCGCCTCGGTCTGGCGAAAGGCATACTTGGCGTCGTCTTCGAAGGCGGGATAGGTCGCTTCGTGAATGATCGCTTGCAGTCCACCCCGCTGCATCCCCGAGAAATCGGAGGTGCGTTCGTCGTAATGGGACAGGCTCAAAATGCTGTTCGCCGCGTGGGCGGTCAGCGTTAAGGCCAACAAGAGGAGGACGCTCCCGACGTATCTTCGGCTCATTGGCGGCTGATAAGAGCAGCTTGCAAGCCGCGAATCAAGAATCAATTCCTCAGGCTTTTACATGATGGCCACAGTCCGATTTTTCCCGACGCCTCACTCCTCGCCATCGTAGTAGTCCAGCGGCTCGGAGCGCAGGAGGCGGCGTTCCGGCGAACGGACCGCCCACTTCTGGCTATCGGGATAGTGCACGGATTCGCCGACTGGATTGTCCGCGATCACGTAGATCACCAGATCCTCACTGCCATTATTGCTGAGTTGGTGCGGCTCGCCCGGTTTGAAAACAAAGGCGTCCCCCGCCTCGATCGGCGTGGTTCCGTCCTGATGCCGTACGGCCCCCTTCCCGGAAATGACGTGGTAAAACTCCCATTGCGCGGCATGCGAGTGGTAAGGATAAGGCGTCATCCCCGGCTTGAGCCGGAGGATCTCCACATCAAAGGGGTGCCGCTCATTCAGATCCATGGACAGGGGCTTCCGGCCGAGGGCCACGGAAACTTCCTTGCTGATCCCGGCGAATTTTCCTTTGGGTGACGACCAGGCGTCGTCCGGCATCGCATTGGTATTCACCTTTTGCATGAACCTGAGGAGACCACAAAAAAGCGGTGCGCTCAAACCTTTCCAGTGCGAAGAGCAAACCGGCAAAAATCCGAAAAAAAACCTCACTGACACACCGCGGATCCAAATCCCATCATCCCAGCCAACTCCACCTTCCCATTTAACGTTTCTAAGGAACCGCTTTTCTCCGAGGTTATGCGGAAGAATCCACGTGACTCGTCGACCCCCATTTACACTTTCATTCACTCTGGCCGTGGCCCTCGCGGCGCCGGCCTTTCTGCGCGCCGATGATCGTCCGCTCACCTTCGAGCACGACATCCGCCCCATCCTGAAGGCCCACTGCGTCCAGTGCCACGGCGAAGAGGAAAAGCCGAAAGGCGGCGTCGACCTGCGCCTGCGACATTTCATGGACAAGCTGACCGAGGATGGCGACCACGTCCTCGTCGTCGGAAAGCCGGAGGACAGCGAAATCGTCCGCGTCGTCCGCGAAGGCGAAATGCCGAAGAAAGGCAAGAAGCTCACTGCTGCCGAACTGGCCACCCTCGAACGTTGGATCACCCAGGGTGCCAAAGTCGCCAAAGCCGAACCCGAGACGCTCCCGCCTGGCCCGTATATCACCGATGACGACCGCCAGTTCTGGTCGTTCCAGCCGATCGCCCACCCGGCGGCGCCGAAGCTCGAAAACGCCGCCCGCGTGCGCAACCCGATCGACGCCTTCGTCCTCGCCAAGCTGCGCGAGCAGAAACTCGATTTCGCTCCCGATGCCGACAAGCGCACGCTCATCCGCCGCGTGACCCTCGACCTCACCGGTCTCCCGCCGACCCCCGCTGAAGTCGAAGCCTTCGTCGCCGACACCGCGCCGGACGCCTATGAAAAAGTCGTCGACCGCCTGCTCGCCTCATCCGCCTACGGCGAACACTGGGCGCGCCACTGGCTCGATATCGCCGGCTATGCGGATTCGAACGGTTTCTCCGAAGCCGACTCCGCGCGCCCGAATGCCTGGCGCTATCGCGACTACGTCATCCGCTCACTCAATGGCGACAAGCCGTGGAGCGATTTCATCGTCGAGCAAATCGCCGGCGACGAATTGGCCGGCGCCACGCAGGGCGATTACCAGCAAGCCGTCCTCGATCCCAAGAAGCGCGACGAACTGGTCGCCACCGCCTTCCTCCGCATGGCGCCCGACGGCACGGGCGACACCGTCGATGACATCAAGCTCGCGCGCAACCAGGTCATCGCCGAGGAAATGCAGGTCGTCTCCTCCTCGCTGCTCGGCCTCACCGTCGGCTGCGCGCAGTGCCACGACCATCGCTTCGATCCCATTCCGCAGACGGATTACTACCGCATGCGCGCCATCTTCGAGCCGGCGTTCGACTGGCAATCCTGGCGCACCCCGGCACAACGCCAGTGCTCACTTTACACGCCGGAGGAACGCGCCAAGGCCGACGAAATCGAGAAGCAGGCCAAGGTCATCGATGTCGAGGCCAAGGCGATGGAGAAGAAGTTCCTCGACGAGATTTTCGAGAAGGAAGTCGTCAAACTCCCCGAGGCCGATCGCGAGCCGTATCGCGCCGCCCGCGCCACGGCAACCAAGGACCGCACGCCCGAGCAGAAGGCGCTCATCAAAAAGTATCCGTCGGCTCTCGCACTCTACTCGCTCAATCTCTACGACCCGAAGGTCTACAAGTTGGTCACCGACAAGCAGGCTGAGGCCACGAAACTCCGGGCCACCAAGCCGAAGGAAGGCATGATCATGACGCTGACCGAAGTGAAAGGCCACGTCCCCGAGACGCACCTTTTCCATCGCGGCGATCACGATCAACCGAAGCAAGTCGTGCAACCCGGCGTCCTCACCGTGCTCGCCGAACCCCAGGTCACGCCCTTCAAGCCCGCCGAGGTCCCCTCCGGTTCCACCGGCCGGCGTCTGGCCTACGCCCACTGGCTGGTCAGCGGCCAGCATCCGCTCGTCGCCCGCGTGCTCGTGAATCGTTTCTGGCTCGGCCACTTCGGCCGCGGCATCGTCAATACTCCCGGCGAATTCGGCGCGCTCGGCGAGCGCCCTACGCATCCGAAATTGCTTGACTGGCTGGCCACCGAGTTCATGAACAGCGGCTGGAAGCTCAAGCAATTGCAGCGGCTTATGGTCCTGAGCACGACTTACCGCCAGTCGGCCGAAAATCCCGCTTCGCTGAAGGTGGACGCCGACGATCGCTACTACGGCCGCTTCAAGATGCAGCGTCTCGAGGCCGAGACCTTGCGCGATTCAATGCTCGCCACCGCGGGGACGCTCAATCGCGAAGCTTTTGGCGAACCGGTCGGCATCGCTCGCGATCCCGGCGGGCGCATCGTCGTCGGGCAGGAACAACTCAACGCCAACCGCGACGTCATCAAGGTGGTGAGCCGCGGGCCGGAAGATGACCGGCGTTCCATCTATATCCAGATGCGCCGCAAAACGCCGCTCACCGTGCTCGATACCTTTGACGAGCCGACGATGTCGCCGAACTGCGAGGCGCGCAGTTCCACCACAGTCGCCCCGCAGTCGCTCCTGCTGATGAACGACAATTTCGTCCTCAGCACTTCGCATGATCTCGCGACGCGCCTGCGCAAGGAAGTGCCCGGCGATGCCCGCGCGCAGATCACGAAAGCCTGGGAGATTCTCTACGGATGCGCTCCGCGGGAAAACGACCTGCTGCGCAGCCTCGCCTATCTCGCCGAGCAAACCGAGTCTCTGCGCGTCTACGATACCGAACATCCCACGCCGGCGGCACCCGCGCCCAACACCGCGCAACTCAAAGGCGCAACCGCCGTAAAGACCGCCGCGCCAGCCACGCCGCCTCCCGCGCCCGACCCGGAACTCGAAGCCCTCGCCAGCCTCTGCCAGGTCCTCTACAGCTCCAACCGTTTCCTCTACATCGAATGACCTCCCCAGTGTCCATCTCCACTAAAGCGAGCGCCCTCTCCAAGGCCTCATTGGATGTTGGGTGTTGGACGTTGGATGTTGGATGTTTCCTCCGAGGACCGCTGCGCAGGAACATCCAACACTCAACACCCAACATCCAACATCCAATTTTCCGCCGCTAACCGCCCACCCCTTTTCCACCGCCTCCGCCCGCCATGCTCCCCAATCGCCTCTGCTCCCGCCGTCACTTCCTGCATGCCAACGGCTTCGGCCTCGGCTCGCTCGCGCTTGCCTGGTTGCTGAAACAGGATGGCCTGCTCGCCGCGCCGCTGAAGCCGAATGTCGATGGGCCGATCCACTACGACCTCCTGCCAAAGACGCCGAATTTCGAGCCGAAGGCCAAGGCAATGATCTGCCTTTTCATGATGGGCGGCCCGTCGCAGATGGATCTCTTCGATCCGAAGCCGATGCTGCAAAAGTATGACGGCCAGAAGTTTCCCGGCGAGATCAAGTACGACAACCTTGCCCAGGCTTCCTCCAAGGTCCTCGGTTCGCCGTGGAAGTTTTCGAAACACGGCCAGTGCGGCATGGAGTTGAGCGAACTGCTCCCCTATCTCTCCGAAGTCGTCGACGACATCACGCTCATCCGCTCCATGCAGTCCGGGGTGAGCAATCACGCGCAGGGCCTCTACGCCATCAACAACGGCCGGATCAGCGCCGGCCGGCCGACCGTCGGCTCCTGGCTCACCTACGGTCTCGGCAGCGAGACGAAGGAACTGCCCGCCTACATGGTGCTCGCGCATCCCGGCGGATTGCCCACTTTCCAGGGCGAACACTTCACGAATGGCTGGCTGCCCGCGCTCTATCAAGGCACGCTCATTCGGCCCACCGAGCCGCACATTCTCAACCTCGACCCGCCGGCCGAATTCGCCGGCAAGCCCCAGGATCGCCAGCTCGACCTGCTCAAGTCGCTCAACGAAGAACACCTCGCCCAGCATCCCGGCGAGCTCGATCTCGAGGCCCGCATTGCCAGCTACGAACTCGCCGCGCGCATGCAGACTGCGGCCAAGGAGGCGCTCGATATCTCCAGCGAACCCGACTACATCAAGAAGCTCTACGGCGTCGACAAAACCGAGACCAAGGATTACGCGACGCGCTGCATCATCGCCCGCCGGCTCATCGAACGCGGGGTGCGTTACGTGCAGGTCTTGAATTCCGGCCAGAGCTGGGACCAGCACAGTGCACTCATCTCGGCGCTGCCGAAGAATTGCGCCGCCGTCGATCAACCCAGCGCCGCGCTCGTCACCGACCTCAAGCAACGCGGCTTGCTCGACAGCACGGTCGTGCAATGGGGCGGCGAAATGGGTCGCCTGCCGGTATTGCAGAACGACGCCGGACGCGACAAGTGGGGCCGCGATCACAACACTTTCGGCTTCACCCATTGGGTCGCCGGCGGCGGTTTCAAGGGCGGCTACGTCCACGGCGAGACCGATGAATGGAGCCATCACGCGGTGAAGGACATCGTCCATCATTACGATTGGCACGCCACGCTGCTGCACAACTTCGGCCTCGACTACCAGAAGCTCGTCTACAAGCGCAACGGCACCAACGCCTCGCTCGTCGACGGCCAGGAGGCGCGCGTCGTCAAAGAGCTGCTCGCGTAACGCACGAGCACGGCCCTATTCGTGACTCGTTTCCCCCAAACGCTGCTGGCCACGCTGTTGCTCGGCCTCCTCGCGGTCGCTCCTCTGTCGCGCGCCGAGGAAAACCAGGTCGTCCTCAACCTCGAGCCGACGAAGGAGCACCCTCGTAACTCCGAAGGTTCCTTCGTCCGCCTCAAGTCCGGCCGCATCCTCTTCTACTACTCCCAATTCTACGGGGGAGCC
>Ga0207667_10002320_pt1 | contig 23830 bp, 21 predicted proteins | sample KBSCornC52_FD_184301 | JGI IMG/M metagenome (GOLD analysis project Ga0207667, IMG submission 184301) | Corn rhizosphere microbial communities from Kellogg Biological Station, Michigan, USA - KBS Corn C5-2 (SPAdes) (version 2) | ecosystem: Host-associated > Plants > Roots > Rhizosphere > Soil ...
GCTCCCCCTCTGTTTATGATGCTAGAACGAGTACCGGGCCCCGAACTGGACGGAGTAATAGCTCGCTGTTTTTTGTCTTTGACCTGCACTGGTATTGACGGTATATTTATAGGAATTTGTAGTGGGGTCGAACCCTGCCAGCGAATAGGGATTGGTATTGATGATCTGGGTATACCCACCCCATTTGTAGTTCAGCAGGTTCAGCACGTTGAAAATATCGCAACGCAGGCTGATCCTGTTGGTCTTGAAAACCTTCAGTTCATATGCCACGCTCATGTTCCACTGCGTGCGCCAGGGCATGAGGCCTCCCAGATAGGGGGCGAACTTGCCGAAATTGGACTGAAGGAACTTCCTGTATTCGGGGCTGGTGTTCTGGAGCAGCGTATTCATGCCGGTGACGATATTAGCCGGGGTGTTCGGGTTGTTGGGATCATAGATATAGGCCAGGTCCGTACCATCGTTGCCCTCGCCAATGACATCCTTGTCGATGTAGGCGGAGTAACGGGCATTCTGATAAGCCTGGAAGGATGAGCTGATGCTGAATCCATAGAACGTGGGGCTAAGCAGCAACGCCACGATCTTGTTAGGCTGGTCGCCGTCGCTGTACCAGTTCTTCCCATAAGCTGAATAACTCCAGTAAGAAGCTCCCACGGCAAAGTTCGCGTTGCGGGGATCGCCGTTGTCATAAGGCGGTGCACCTGTGGCCTTGCCCTTGGCATAGGAGATGGAGAATGTACCGTCGCGGCCTATCTGTGCAGCGGCTTCTATCACGGCGCCGATATATTTGGAGGACCATTTGGTATTGGTGAAATACCTCACCTGGTTGAAATTGGAGGAGATACGGGAATATTTGATATCCGCCTGGTTGGTGCTGGTCGTGCCGATGTTGGCCGGGTCCATGTATACCTCACGACCTTCGTTGGTTACAAAGCCAGGCGTACGTTTCAGGTTCAGATCGTACAGGTAGAAATTATCCCACGTATTGTCGAAGTATATGTTAGCCCCCATGCGGAACCAGCCATTAAAGTAGTGATAATAGCTCAGGCTGGTCTTGAAGGTCAGCGGGTTCTTCAAATGCTTGTCCAATACCAGCACCGTAGCAGGCTGCGTAGTAGGCAGGGAGTTGTAGTAAGCGACGCCTGGCACCAGACCAAAATCCTTTTGATACCCCTTCCAGTCGGGGATGGGAACGTTGCTGGTGATATTGATCTGGCGGAAGTCGACGCCATTGTCGATATGCGCAAAAGTGATGGGCTGGGTGGTCAGTTCCGATGCAAAGAGGCCGGCGCCCCATTTCACGATGTCACGGCCATTGTTGTTGACATCCCAGATCAGGTTGACACGGGGCTGTATGTTCTTTGCATCGAAAGGCACCACGTGGGTATTGACGCCCAGATCATGCTCCAGCAGCGGGTTGTAGGTGGGAGGGCTGCCGATGATCTGTCCATCCCAGCGAAGACCGACGGACAGGCTAAGATTTGGACGCAAATTCGTTTCCATCTGCGCAAAGACACCCAGCTCGATAAGAGGAACGCTGATCTTCGGGTTTACACCGTTGAGAGGTATCTTCCGATTGAAACGATAAGGATTGTTGTTCGCCATATCCTGTATCGTGTTGTAATAAAACTGCCCCTGCTGGTCATGTGACAGCCGGTCGGTGATATGGTTGATGTTATTATCCGTACCGAAGGTGAAGTTGAACCTGCCTGTCTTGTATCGCAGATAGTCCACGATCTGTATCACATCGGATGCGTCCCTTTCAGGTACCCAGTTCTGGTCGCCAAAAGCAACGGTAGTGCTGACATTGGTGCCGTCGGAGAGAGTGGATTTGACCGATACGAACCCTTCCGGCACGTGGTTGTTCACGAAGTGCAGGAACTTGCGATAGGTGCTGAAGTTGAGCTTCAGCTCGTTGACCAGGCGTGGGGAAAATTCCGTACGGAGACCCAGCATAACGGCATTGTCGATTTCCACGCCCGTATACTGAGTGGTGAGCAGGCCGCTGCCTTTCAGCTTGTTGGGATCGACGAAATGAAGATAATTGTATTTCAGGGTCAGCAGGTTCCTTTTGTTGATGTTCCAGTCGAACTTTACAAAGGCGTTCCTTGTCTCCTGCTTGATATTGATGGTCCCGAATTCCTGGCTGGCAGGGAACCCGAACTGGTTATGCATGATATCGACGATCTTCTGGAGACTGTCCTTTGCGATCTTCAGGGCTTTTTCCGCAGCCAGCTGTGTCGCTCCCGAATAATCGAAATCATAGGCCCGGAAAGGAATGGTATTGGTGTATTGATCGTAAGAGACAAGGAAATGTACCTTATCCTTGATGATGGGGCCGCTGAGCAGGGCGCCGAACTGTCCCACTTCGTATTTGCTGGTAAGGTGCTTGCCATTGACATCCTTTGTCTGTGTCAGGGAATTGGCGCCATAGTAGCCCCAGGCGCTCCCGGACAGCGTATTGGTGCCGGACTTTGTGATGGCTTTTACCACACCACCCGAGCCGCGACCGGTGGTCACATCATAAGAGTTGGTAGACACCTCGAACTCCCGGATGGTCTCCGAAGAAATGGAGAATGCCGCGTCCGTCGTACCCGCAAAGTGAGCACGTCTGTTACTCACGCCATCCAGCATATAGCCCGTGCCTCCGGGCTTGGCGCCTGCCACGGAAGCTCCGTTGGCCAGGGGCGACAATACCATCAGATCGGTGTAGTTACGGGTGGCTACGGGTATTTTCTGCAGCGCTCGGCTGCTGACGGCCGTGCCGGTGCCGAGACGGTCCACGCTATTAGAAAAGCTGGAGCTGCGTACAACGACCTCCGTCAATTGGGTAGCGTTCTTGCTGAGGGCGATCTTGTGGAGTATCAGCCTGTCGCCCAGATTAAGGTTATTATCCTTCAATAAAGTAAGCTGAAATCCTACGGCCGATATTTCTATATTATAAACACCCACGGGCAATTCCCGAAAGATAAAAAAGCCCTGTTTGTTGGAAATAGAGCTGGTGGTAAAGCCAGTGGCCGTGTTCTTCACGACGATGGTAGCTGCCTCCAGGGGTTTGCTGTCATTGTCTTCGTAGACAAAACCGCTGATACTGGAACCGCTGGACTGTGCCATGGTGGCCATACTGCAGCAAAACAGCAGGAGGAAGAAAAGGACTTGTTTTAATGTCTGTCCTTTGGACGACGAGCCGCCGGCCCGTTCTAGCGACAAGTGCAGGTTCATAAGCAATTCTTTTAGGCCGCAAATGTAGGCACTGGACGTCAACGCCGTACCATCGAATGAGTATGTAACTATTAGTTAAGCGTAAGGTAATGATTTGATAACGATGGCGGGCAGGGGTAAATGTTCATTTGTGCAATTCATCCAGCAATCCCCTTATATCCAGGCGGTGGGTGTACATGGTGAGTTTTCCCTCTTCGTCCTTTGGCCATTGATCCCGGGGCCTGTCCCAATACAGTTCGACCCCATTGCCATCGGGATCGTCCAGGTACAGCGCTTCGGAAACGCCATGGTCGCTGGCGCCGGTGAGGGGATATTTTGCATCGACGAGCCGTTGAAGAGCTACGGCCAGGTCTTTTCTTTCGGGGTAAAGTATGGCGGTGTGAAAGAGTCCCGGCGCCTTCTCCGGGGCCGGTGGCTGGCCTTTGCTGTACCATGTATTGAGCCCTATGTGATGGTGATAGCCGCCGGCAGAGATAAAGGCGGCTTCGGTGCCATAGCGGACCATGAGCTGGAATCCAAGCAGTCCGCAATAAAAGTCCATCGATCGCTGCAGGTCGCTGACCTTGAGATGTACATGTCCAATCCTTGTGGCGGGGGGAATGATATAATTGTCCATGCGATAAAGGTACGTAGATCCGGATCATCAGAACCGGTAGCGGAGGGTCGAACGGCATTAACGAATAAATGCCCGTTTTGGTATGTCGCTAATATATTATCCACTACTAAATAAGGCATTAACAAATGAATAAAAATAATTTATTATAAGGCTCCGTTAAACTTTCCAAAATGTGATCCTTCTTAATCCAAATCAATCGGAAAAACTAAAACCTCCAACTAAAAACGTAATGTATGAAAACAAGGTCGTTGTATCTCATCGGGGCCGCCGTCACCCTTATGAGCATTTTGTATGCTTGTAAAAAGGACAATAATAGTAATAATGGTACATCCAGCGCTGATCTTCAAACTCAGTCCGATGACCAGACGCAGGTCACGAATGAAAACGATGCAATCGTCAATGATGTAAACACTGTTCTTTCCAGCCAGACAACTGTCAGCGGCGCCAGCGTTAATCCCGGCTACCAGCAGGGCATCGCCACGCAAGGCGCAGACACCGTAAAGAGCTACATCTGTGATGCTACGGTGACGCTGGATACAACCACCACGACTTACAAGCTCACGATCAGCTATAATGGCAGCAATTGTGCGCTTACCCGCACCCGTAAGGGTACAGTGGTAGTCAGCTGGACCAAAGGTCAGGCATGGCATACTAAAGGCGCTGTCGTCACTGTCGACATCCAAAACCTGAAGATCACCCGCATCAGGGATGGCAAGAGCATCACCATCAATGGCACACATACCTATACCAATGTCAACGGAGGTAGTCTTTACGACCTGGCAATGGGAAAGATCAGCAGTGTCACGCACACTATCACCAGCGATAACATGTCCATCACTTTTGATAATGGCACCACCCGTACCTGGCATATTGCCCGCATGAGAGTATACACTGTGGTAAATCAGGGCCTGCTCATCACGCAGACAGGTACACATACGGACGGCAATATCACGGGTATCTCCGAGTGGGGCGACAACCGTTGGGGCAATAGTTTTGAGAACGTCATCACGACCCCGCTGACTGTGGATCAGAATTGTAACTGGCGTCTGACAGGCGGCGCCATCGAGACCATTCGTCCCCTGGTGACCACGACACTGACCTTTGGACTGGATTCCAGCGGCAATCCCACCGGCTGTCCCGGAGATGGGGTCTACTATTTCAAGCTTGTGTGGGAAGGCGGCGGAAAGACGTATACGTTCATCCTCCCCTACTAATATTATTTTTCCGTCAAAAAGGGTCAGCGCCAGCTGGCCCTTTTTTTGTTAGAACCGACCTGTGGTCGGCTTTGTTATTTTCGTTACATTGCCTCCATGGAAAACATCAGCGCGGAATGGCTCGGATCCCTCGAAGCCTTGAAAGAAGTCCCATTGGCACAGCTGCAGTGGATGATCGACAACAGTACGGTCACTGAAGTTCCGGATGGAGATTTTATCATCCGGGCAGGCGAGCCCATGAAAGGCACGCATGTCCTGCTGGAGGGAAGGATAAAGATGTATCTCCTGCAGAACAATGAAATGCGGGACGTCCTCTATATAGAAAAGGAAGCCATCTTCGGCTATCTCCCCTTCTCTCGTGGACTGGTGGCCAAAGGAATGGGACAGGCCCTCGGCAATACCCGTATCATGACCCTGCCCATGGATAAGATAAGGGAAATGATCAACAAACATTTCGAGCTGACGCAGGCGCTGGTGCATATCATGACAACCCGGGTACGGAACTACACCGCCTATCAGCAGCAAAATGAAAAAATGATGGCTCTCGGAAAACTGTCGGCCGGCCTTGCGCATGAGCTGAACAATCCGGCGGCCGCCATCGTAAGAGGCTCAACCTCCCTAAAACAGCATCTTCAGCTGGAGCCCGCTACCTTCAAAGAGATCATGGCCATCCGGATGGAAGAAAAAGAAGTGGACATCGTAACGAAGAAGCTGTTCGAGATACTGAACAGAGGCGAAAGACCCAGGCTGACGCTTATCCAACGCACCGAAAAAGAAGATGCCGTAAGGGACTGGCTGGATGACCATCAGGTAGCCAACAGCGACGAGGTGGCGGAGAATTTTGTAGATTATGCCTTTACCTGCGAGGACATGGAGTCCTTTAAGGAGCATATACCCGACAGATACCTCTCGCCCGTCTTTAACTGGATCAATACCAACCTGGTGACGGAAAGGATGGTGATGGACATACAGGAATCCTCTCAGCGGATCTCGGACCTGGTGAAATCCATCAAAAGCTTTACCCATATGGACCAGGGGAAGGGAAAAGAGTATACGGACATCCACGAGGGTCTGCGCAATACCCTGATCATCCTTCAGCACAAGATAAAAAAAGGGAATGTCACCGTGACGGAGCAGTATGACAACACCCTGCCAAAGGTAAAGGCCATGGTAGGAGAATTGAACCAGGTATGGACCAATCTGATCGACAATGCCCTGGATGCGATGGAGGTGAATGGAAAAGGACAGCTTACCATCCGCACCCGGCGGGACAGGGAGTTTGTGGAGGTGACGATCTCGGATGACGGACCGGGTATACCTGACGAGATAAGATCCCAGATATTCGACCCCTTCTTTACCACCAAAGAAATTGGAAAAGGCACGGGACTGGGACTCGATGTCGTCATGCGGATCGTACAGCAGCACCGCGGTTCCGTCAAGGTCAGCTCGCGACCCGGCCGGACTGATTTTATTGTTTGCTTTCTCATTGATGGATAGGAATTCCCAACGGCCATTCGCCAGAAAAATAATTGATTTAAATTGCAGCTCAGCAGACTTATTTTATGAACCAACCGATCATTTTTTCCATCGACGACGACGCACAGGTCCTACGCGCCATTACGCGTGATCTCCGAAGCCATTACCGCAATGACTACAGGATATTGAGCACCACTTCAGCCAGGGAAGCGCTGGATAGTCTGTTGGACCTGAAGAATAAATCCGAAACAGTGGCGCTGATCATTTCGGATCAGCGCATGCCGGAAATGGAAGGGGTGGATTTTTTTAAACACGCCATCAATTTTTTTCCGGATGCCAAGCGCGTGCTGCTAACGGCCTATTCCGATACAGATGCCGCCATCCGGGCCATCAACGATATTCAGCTGGATTACTACCTGATGAAACCCTGGGATCCCCCGGAGGACAGATTATATCCTGTCATCAATGGATTGCTGGAAGACTGGCAAAGTACCTACCGGCCTGCCTTTAAAGGGATCAAGGTCCTGGGCTATCAGTTCTCGCCCAAATCCCATGATATAAAAGAATTCCTTTCGGGGAACCTGGTCCCTTATCAATGGCTGGATGTGGAAAGCAACGAGGAAGGCGGGCATTTGATGAAGCTGAACAATATAGTTTCAAAGGACCTCCCCGCGATGTTCCTGGAAGACGGCAGCTTTCTTACTTCTCCCTCCATTCCTGTGGTAGCCGAGAAGATAGGCCTGACCCCTTCCATCAGGAACAATATGTATGATGTGGTGATCATTGGCGCCGGCCCGGCAGGTCTTGCCGCATCCGTATATGGCGCCTCCGAGGGACTAAAGACCCTGCTGGTGGAGCGTCATTCCCCGGGCGGGCAGGCGGGCACCAGCTCGAGGATCGAAAATTACCTGGGCTTTCCCACAGGACTCAGCGGCGCAGAGCTCACCCGGCGAGCCGTCACCCAGGCCAGCCGTCTGGGAGCAGAGCTTTTTTGCCCCGGATATGTAAAGGACATCCGGCAGAAGGACGGGTATAAAAAAGTAATTCTGGATAACGACCAATGCATCGATACCCATGCTGTCGTGATCACCACGGGCGTCGACTACCGGAAGCTGGATACAAAAGGCGTGGCGGATTTTACAGGAGCCGGTATTTATTATGGAGCCGCCATGACCGAAGCAGCGGCCTTCCGGGATAAGGAGGTCTATGTCGTGGGCGGGGGCAATTCCGCGGGACAGGCAGCCATGTACCTTTCCAAGTTTGCAAAAAATGTATACGTCCTCATCCGCAAGAGCGACCTTACCAGCACGATGTCCGCCTATCTTATCGACCAGCTGGCCACACGTCCTAATGTCCAGGTGATGGGAAAGAAAGAGATCAGCTCGGCGGCGGGCAATGGACGGCTGGAGGAGCTGACCATCGAGGATGTGGATTCCCGTACATCGGAGACACGCCGGGCGGATGCACTCTTTATTTTTATCGGCGCCCGCCCATATACCGACTGGATCGGCCTGGATATCATAAAAGATGAAAAAGGGTTCTTAGAGACGGGGCGTGATCTGAAAACCTATTCCAATTTCGGCAAAATATGGAAGCACGACCGGGATCCCTATCTGCTGGAGACAAGCTGCCCCGGTATTTTTGCAGCGGGGGATGTGCGGGCCGGAGCGATGAACCGGGTGGCTTCCGCCGTTGGCGAAGGATCAATGGCCATCAGCTTTGTCCATAAATACCTTGCTGAAGTATAAAATATACTATATGCACACCGATCCTTCCTGTTCACATATAGAGGCCATCGAAAAGCTAAAAAAGGCCAAAGAGTATGTCTGTGAAGAATGTATCAAGACGGGCGATGAATGGGTGCACCTCCGGGTCTGTCAGACCTGCGGCGCTACTCTATGCTGCGATGATTCCCCCAACAGACATATGACCCGGCATAACCATCAGACCCACCACCCTGTCATCATCTCGGCCGAGCCGGGTGAGCAATGGCTCTGGTGTTACAAGGACCGCATCTTCGCGGAATACTAGTCGGATTAAAGCGGATTAAAATTATCCCTTTCTTCGCAAGCCTGGCACGAAAATTTCTAGGAAATATCGTTGTTTCCCATACCTCTTATCAGCTGCATTATTTATCACTCAACTTCTGACACAGCTATGAAGAGGCATTTTATCATTTTATCGCTATCAGGCGCTTTTATTTTCTTCCTGCTCCAGGGATGTGCCAAAAAAAATGATCAAAAACAATCGGCTCCCTCGCCTCTCAACCCGGTGACGATGGTCAGAGACCAGATCGATATATCCATGCTTATGTCCGGCATGATAACTGGCGCCACTATGACACAATCAGCCGTAGCCTCGGGCAAAGTAGCCACAGGAGATCATTTCAACGGCATGGGCTGGGGCAAGCCGGTGGATTTCTTTTGCGGAGCCAATATCAGCAGCGGTGAAGCGGGCGACTCCCTGTATGTCGCCGTTGGCTATGATGGTCCCGACTGCAGCGGCAGGTACTACCTTAAGGGAACAGTTCTATTCAAGGTGCCGAAATGGCAGGGATGGCAGCTGGCTACACCCGGCCGAAACAGTGCGGTCCATGTCAACATGAATGGCCTCAACATCACCCGCCAATCGGACAACCATCATATGTGGATCAGCGGCACGCTGGCTTTTATATATGACAACAAAGACACGGTGGATGAGCCGGACCTGATCGCCAGCGTCTATGACCTGCCAAAAGCGAATGACCCTACCCGTACGGTGGAGCAAAGGATCGAAAGCAATAACTATAACTACAAATTGACGATACACTATGATGATGGGAAGACCATGCCGTTCATCACGGAATGGATAAGGCAATACCGTTGGGATAAGCAGTTTATCATTTACCAGACAGGCTACGGATTCGGCGGATGGGGAAAACCTTCTTGGCCGCTTTGGGGTACGGACACGAATGGCCGGCCTTTCCATTGGCTTTCCTTGAAACCGATGTACATGTACCAGAACTGTCAATATAAAATAGCCGACGGCCTTCTGGGCCTGCAATACGGAGACGATAACCCCGATAGGGACAGCGCATCGATAGCATTTGGCCTTGACAAATACGGTAATCCGCCCTCGGAGGCCGTACAAAAGGGACAAGCCTGCCAGGACTCCTTCTACCTGCGCGTCACTATCTACAAACAAGGAGTAAAAACCTCCGAGGAGCTTTTACCGGAATAACTAAACTATTTTTTACAATGGATATGAAAACGCCAAACTGGCTTCAGAACCTCCTGATCATTGTTCTCGCCGGTGTCTTTGTTTTTTTGATACTGATCAGCTAAATAATACTGGAATGAACAAATTCCGTATCTTCGCGCAATTCTTTGGAAATGAAGATACTCATTCAGCAGGCTACTATCATCGACCGCCTGTCGCCCCACAACGGACAGCATCGGGATATACTTATAGAAAATGGCCGGATCAAGGCCATAGCACAGCACCTGCAGGCTACAGCTGACAAGGTGATCCATCATCCCGGACTGCATGTCTCTCCAGGCTGGGTAGACATTTTTTCTCATTTCTGTGATCCCGGCTATGAATACAAGGAGACCCTGGAGACAGGGGCCAGTGCCGCGGCAGCAGGAGGATTCACGGATGTATTCGTCATACCCAATACCAGACCCGTCATCGACAGCAAATCCCAGGTAGAATATATCCGGAGCCGGTCGGCGATACTCCCCGTGAACATACGTCCCATTGGCGCCCTGACAAAGGGATTGGAAGGCAAGGACCTGGCGGAGATGTACGACATGCGTCACAGCGGCGCCGTCGCCTTTAGCGATGGTACCAGTCCCGTCCAGTCGGCTGGGCTGCTGCTGAAAGGACTTCAGTATGTAAAGGCATTCGAAGGAGTGGTGATCCAGGTGCCGGACGACCGTACCGTGGGCGCCAATGGCCTGATGAACGAAGGCATCGTTTCCACCCGGCTGGGTCTGCCCGGCAAACCCATGATGGCCGAGGAGCTGATCATTGCCCGGGACATCAAGCTGGCCCGGTATACAGGTTCCCGCCTGCATTTCACAGGAGTAAGCTCTCCCAGAAGTCTGGAATATATACGAAGGGCAAAAGAGGGAGGACTTGCCGTCAGCTGCTCTGTGACCCCCTATCATCTCTTTTTCACCGATGCCCATCTGGTCAATTACGATACCAACCTCAAGGTCTTCCCTCCCCTGCGGGACGAGGCTTCCGTAACGGTATTGAAACAGGCCGTCCTGGATGGAACCATCGACTGTGTAGCCTCGCATCACCTGCCCCATGAATACGATAGCAAGACCGTCGAGTTTGAGTATGCCAAGGCGGGAATGACCGGACTGGATATAGCCTATGCCGCGCTGCGGACAGCGGTCCCTGAGCTGAGTGTCGGGCGGACAGTGGATCTGTTATCCTACTCGCCGAGGAACATCTTTGGAATGGAGCAGCCCTCCATCACGGAAGGAGGAGCAGCCTGTCTCAGCCTGTTCGACCCTTCAGGAACGACCAAAGTGGAAGAGGGCATGCTGCGGTCGAAGTCGAAGAACACCGCCTTCCTTGGCCAGACCCTCAAAGGGCGTGCGCTCGGTATCCTTAATGGAGAGCGGGTAGTATGGAGTGATCTCTCACAGCAATCATAATATTAAAATGAAATCCGGAAAAATATCCATCGCAGTCACCTGCGGATTGATCGCAGGACTGGTCCTGATCCTCCTTACAACGCTGTTGTATCTTGGTGGTGTAAACTCATTTTTAGGGTATGGCGGCTGGTTTGGATACCTGCTCCTTATCGCGGCGGCAGTCGTGGCGCCGGTGATGAAAAAAAAGGCGCAAAATGGGTTCCTGGAATTCAGGGAAGCTTTGAAAGACGCTTTTCTAGTCTTTGTCATTGCCCTGCTATTGCAAACCCTCTTTATCTGGATATTGATGAATTTCATCGATACGAATTTCCGTGATGCTCTGGAACAAGCTATATTAGCCAAGACAGAACAGCTCCTGCAACGATTTGGAGCCCATCAGGAAGACATCGACACTGCACTTGCGCGGCAGAAGGGAAGAAATCAATACGCCCTTTCCAGCCTGCTCTTAGGGCTTTGTGTTTCCTATGTTGTTTTTTTCCTGATCTCCCTGCTGATCGCGGCTATTGTAAAAAAGAAAAAACCGGAATTCCACGACACGGCATTTCGATAGGGGACCACAGGTCCGCTGGCCGAAGGCCCATAATAAACAATAAAGCACCACATGGATGTATCGATAGTCATACCCGTATACAACGAAGACGAATCCCTGCCTGAATTGTGCAGCTGGATCGACCGCGTGGTAAAGGCGAATAACCTTTCCTGTGAGATCATTCTCGTAGACGACGGCAGTACGGACAATTCCTGGGAGGTCATTAATGAATTGCGCCACAGCAACCCCTGTATCAAAGGCATACGGTTCCAGCGCAATTACGGCAAGTCTGCCGCCCTTAACGAGGGCTTCAAAGCCGCCGAAGGAGAGGTCGTGATCACCATGGATGCGGATATGCAGGACAGCCCCGACGAGATACCCGAATTGCGGCGTATGATCCTGGAAGATAGCTTCGACCTGGTCAGCGGCTGGAAGAAAGTACGTCACGACCCCGTTTCAAAGACCCTGCCATCCAAGTTCTTTAACTGGACCACGGCGCGTGTGAGCAGGATACCGCTCCATGACTTCAACTGCGGATTGAAAGCCTACCGTCGCAAGGTCGTTAAGAGTATCGAGGTCTATGGGGAGATGCACCGTTATATCCCTGTCATTGCAAAATGGGCGGGCTTCCGCAGGATAGGTGAGAAAGTGGTGCAACACCGGCCCCGTAAATACGGCTACACAAAATTCGGTGGATTGGGCAGAGGGCTGAAAGGGCTGCTGGACCTGGCCTCGATCACATTTGTCGGTAAATACGGCAAACGGCCCATGCATTTTTTCGGTCCCCTCGGCGTCATCTGTTTCCTGATTGGATTCATCGCCAGCATATACCTCATTGCCAATAAGCTCGCGCATTATGCTACTTTTGGATTGACGACGAAACCCGCTTTTTATATCGCGCTGACCATGATGGTCATTGGAAGCCAGCTTTTTCTCACCGGATTTGTCGCGGAGCTGATAGGCCGTAACTCGCCGGGGCGGAACTTTTATCTCATCGAAGAAAAACTGGGATTGGATCAGCCATGACAGGTTCCGTCATTATTTTAGGTCCCGCACACCCGCTCAGAGGAGGGGGACTTACCACATTCAATCACCGGCTGGCAAGGGCCTTTATACAGGCTGGCTATGACTGTCATATCTATTCCTTTTCATTACAATACCCTTCTTTTTTATTTCCCGGCAGCTCCCAATATACGGACGAGCCGGCCCCTGAAGGCCTAACCATCCACTCACGGGTCAACAGCATCAATCCTATCAACTGGTGGCTGGTGGGCGAAGAGCTGAGACGCCGCCGCCCGGACATCATCGTCGTTCGATACTGGCTGCCGCTGATGGGACCCGCGCTGGGAACCATCCTGCGGAGAGTGCGCAGGAACCGGCATACCCGCATCATTGCATTGACGGACAATGTCATACCGCATGAACGGCGACCGGGTGATATTCCTTTTACAAGATATTTTCTAAAGAGCTGCGACGCTTATATTACCATGAGCGAAAAGGTAATGCAGGACCTGCGATCGTTTGAAAAGGAGAAACCAGCCCTGCAGGTGCCACACCCATTGTATGACAACTTTGGAGAACCTGTTACCAGGCAGGAGGCCAGGACCGCGCTGCGTCAAAAAGGGCTGGCCATCGGGGACGAGGATAAAGTGCTGCTGTTCTTCGGGTTCATCCGCAAATATAAAGGGCTCGACATGCTGTTCGACGCCATGGCAGACAGCCGTATCAGGGCGGCGGGCATCAAGCTGCTGGTGGCAGGTGAATTCTATGAGGACGAGCGGGGCTACCGGGAACAGATCGAACGGCTGGGCATCGGCCCCAGCCTGCTGCTGCGTACGGACTTTATCCCCGACCAGGATGTAAAGTACTACCTCTGCGCCGCCAATGCTGTTGTACAGCCTTACCGGAATGCTACGCAGAGCGGAGTTACTCCCCTGGCCTATCATTTCGGAATACCCATGATCGTAACAGATGTGGGAGGGCTGCCCGCCCTGGTGCCACACGAACGGGTGGGGCTGGTGGTAAAGCCGGAAGCCGGTGCGCTGGTGGAAGGAATATTGCGTATGTTCGAATTAGGCTTCGATCATTTTATTCCTCATCTTCGTACGGAAAGAGAAAAATATTCATGGGGCAAGCTGGTGGACAGTATTCTCAGCCTGAGCGATAAACCCGCAGGACCGCGGATGTAAAAAAATATTTATGAAGGACAAAATAAAGCATTGTATCAGCGAGTCGGTGTCCGTAAAATCTGACGTGTTAAAGGACGAGCGGCTGCTGTTGCTCATCGAGGAGCTGGTGGATGTCATTGTTACGGTGTTCCGTAAGGGCAACCATATTTATTTCTGTGGCAATGGAGGAAGCGCAGCAGATGCGCAGCACCTGGCGGCGGAATTCTCCGGGAGATTTTATATCAACAGGGATGCCCTGCCGGCAGAGGCATTGCATTGCAACACGTCTTATCTCACGGCGGTAGCCAACGACTACAGCTATGACGTCATCTACTCCAGGCTGATCAGGGGTATTGGAAAGAAAGGCGATATGCTCATCGGGCTGTCCACTTCGGGCAATTCCGCCAATATCATACAGGCATTTGAGACGGCCCGGGAAAAGGAGATGATAACGGTGGGATTTACGGGTGAGAGTGGCGGAGCATTAAAAGAATGGAGCGACTACCTGGTGAATGTGCCATCCTCCAACACCCCCCGGATACAGGAGGCCCATATGCTTATAGGCCACATTATTTGTCAGCTGGTTGAAGAAGCATACTTTCATGCATAATATGCTGGATCTGGAAAAAATCGACAGCAGGTGGACACTGTTCCTGGACAGGGATGGAGTGATCAACGTGGAAAAGGATCAGAGCTATATCTTCCATTATGGCGAATTCATGTTTTATGAACGGGGCCTGGAAGCATTATCTTTGCTGTCCGGGATCTTTCCCCGTATCGTGGTAGTGACGAATCAAAAAGGAGTTGGAAAGGGGCTGATGACTACGGCGGCATTGAGGGACATCCATGAAAAGATGACAGCAGCAGTGAGGACGGCAGGCGGCCGGATCGATGCGATATACTACTGCGATGCCATCTCCGATGATCATCCGCATCGTAAGCCCAATCCCGGGATGGCCTTTGCCGCACAGCAGGATATTCCTGAAATAGACCTTTCCCGGAGCATCATGGTGGGGAACAACATCAGCGATATGGAATTTGGGAGAAATGCGGGCATGCATACGGTGTTCCTGAGCACCACCGGTGAGGCGCCGACACTTCCCCACCCTTCCATTGATATGGTTTTTAATGATTTATACGATTTTGCAAAAGCTTTGCATTTGGGATGAAATACGGATATGCATTTAGCGTTAAAAATCCTAATATGATCAACCGCGTGTTTTATATCGTGCTCATCTGCTGCTGTACGGGCTTCCAACAAATGCATGCACAGACGTCCATCAGCAGCAGCGTATTGAAATCGTTGCAGGTGCAAGAGGACTCTCTGAAGGTATTGTCGGATTCGCTGATCAATGGAAGGAACCCGGCCGTGCGATTGCGTGCGGACAGCCAGTTCGTCCGTACCCTTGTACGGAGCCTCAAGATGAAGCATTCTTTTTATTATCCATTCGACAGCCTGGTAGGGATATCCAGGCTATATGCGCCGGACAGCACATTCCGGATCATCACCTGGCAGTATAAAAAGGATGACCTGCTCTATTTGCAGGAAGGGGCCATTCAGATGAATCAACCCGATGGGTCGCTGAAGCTCTATCCTCTTTTCGACGTCTCCATGTTTACGGCCAGACCGCTGGATTCGGTAAGGACCCGGCGTAACTGGATAGGCGCCATCTATTACCGGATAATCGAGAAGTCCTACCAGGGCGTCAATTATTATACGTTATTGGGGTTTGACGACTTCACCCGCAGCAGCAATAAGAAATGGATGGAAGTGCTGACCTTTTCGCGCAATGGAGAGCCTGTTTTCGGAGGACCCTATTTTTCTTTCCAGAACGACTCGGTACGCAAGCGTGTACAATACAGGTACAACATTGAATATAAGAAGGACGCCAGCACGCGGTTCAATTACGATCCGCAGATGGACATGGTATTGTACGACCACCTGGTGCCCGAGGGAGACGAGCCCAATAGAAAGGATACTTACATACCGGATGGGGATTTCGAAGGGTTCAAATGGCAGGACGGCATGTGGGTGCACGTAGAAAAACAGATATTCAACTTCAAGCTTAAGGACGGTCAGTTCCCGCAGGATCACAAGATGATGGATGACAATGGGGCTATCAACGAGCAGAAGCTGCAGGAACAATCCGAGAAGAATATACAGAATGCGGAGAAGGCGAAGAGTACGCCGGCCAAGAAGCCTGTAAAGAAGCCAGGGAATCAGTGACCTAACAACCTATTCTTCGCGCGCAGGTACTCTTCCTCCGACAAAGCTCCTTTTTGTTTAAGATCAAATAATTTTTCCAGCTCGGCAGCAATGGCAGGTGCATTTTGAGCCGGCCCCGGATGAGTGGCGTATGGCATGCTCTGTTGAATGGCCGCAGCCATCTGCTGTGCGTTGGTCGAGGCCTGAAGCGTCTTGTATTCCGACTGGGCAGCGGTGATGGTGTCCTTCAGGCGGCGGGGATGATTGACGTTGAAATAATCCGTTGCGCCTACCTCGGCGGCCGTTTGTATCTCCACATGCCCGTAGTTGAACAGCCTGCCCATGGGTGTCATGTCGTAGGAGACGTTGTTGATCTTGTCCAGGGGGCTTTCCTTTGCATAGTGACTGATCAGGCCGGACTCGTCGACAACGCGGTAGTTGGTCACTACCCAGATATTGACCTTCCATGAATAATACTTCCACAGGAAATAAAGAATACCCAGGACGGCGGCGATCCATCCATAATGGTCGATAAAGCCTATAAAATACGAGGCGACACAGCCTGCCAGGGCGATGACGACAGGAAGGACCAGCACGGTCCAGCTGCTGTAAGTGACCAACAGTATCTTTTCTCCTTTTTGAAGCGGGGTGCGCATGGGTTGTGCTATTAGCGTGATTCGAATCTGGTTGCAATTTCCGCGCCTACTTGTAGCAGGCTTGCCTGCCCAGCATATCCCTGATCATCTGTTCCCATTTCTCCTGGGCGGCAGCTATCTGGCCATGATTGGTCTCGCTGTCATAGAGCTCCTGCTGCTGCTGGATCTCTTTCTCTTTCTGCCTGTACAGCTGTTCCAGCTCTTTCATAAAATTACCGGGCGTAAAGGTAAAGTTACGGATGGTGTCGGCCAATTCGCAGGCTTTTATGGCTGTGATATTGAAATGCTGCTGCTCGTGCTGCAAGGTGCGGGCATTACGGCTATTCGTCCGGCACCAGGACCGGCTCTTGTCAAAAAAAGGCAGGATGGTAACGACAACCCTGGTCTGGCTGAACTGCGTCTGCTGGCTCGTCTTCACGTCCAGACCGCTGTTGGTGGCGGCAGCGGCACGGCTCAGATCATCCGGATGCCCTTTAAAATCGTCCAATGTCAGCGGTCGTCCGGTGGACCAGGCGATCCTGTCCGTATCGTCGGAGCTGGAGGTGACTTCAGCCTTTACCTCCACGGAGGGACCGCTGTTGCTGGCCTTCAGCTGTTGCTGATTCTGCCCCGCCCATGCATCGAACTGCTGCAACATATCGTCCAGGCCACGTCTGATGAGCTCCTCTATATAGCGGGTGGCGTCCATGGCTGACTGCACGGTATTGTTTCCCTTATATTCCACGATCTTTCCGCCTGCATTGTAAAAGGCAATGCTCATCCGTACTTCCGATTCGGCTTTTAGCCCTCCCGTCTTCTCGGCTACCTCGAGCTGCACAATGTGCAGGGTGATGGGATTGGTGCGTGTATCCTGTGTCAGATTGGCCTTCAGGAAATTCGATATTGCTGCAGCGGCCCCGCCGGGCAGATTGAGGGATACATACTTTTTACTGAATACACCGGCACGTACAGAACCAATGGTGGCAGTATCCTGTCTGTCATCCTTGACGCCGGCGATATAATAGTTCTGCAGCCGGGTTTTCAGCTTTTCCTGTCGCAAGCTGATAGTTTTTACTCCCTGGGCCTGATTGAGAAAAGGAAGGGCCAGGAGAAGTAATAGAAAGGATATCTTCTGCATATGTTTAGTCATCCAATTTCAAGACGGCCAGGAATGCCTCCTGCGGGACTTCCACATTGCCGATCTGGCGCATACGCTTTTTACCTTCCTTCTGTTTTTCCAGCAGCTTACGCTTACGGCTGATGTCACCCCCATAGCACTTGGCGGTAACGTCCTTACGCAAGGCGCTGATAGTTTCCCGTGCAATGACCTTGGCGCCGATGGCGGCCTGGATGGCGATCTGGAATTGCTGGCGGGGCAGGAGCTCCTTTAGCTTTTCACAGAGCTTTCTTCCAAAGTCCTGGCTACGGCTGCGGTGAATAAGGGCGCTGAGAGCGTCCACCTTATCCCCGTTGAGGAGAATATCCATTTTTACAATATCGCTATCCCTTCTGCCTATCGGATGATAGTCAAAGGAAGCGTAACCGCGGGTCTGGCTTTTCAGCTTATCGTAGAAGTCGAATACTATTTCCGTCAATGGCATCTCGAAGATGAGCTCGACACGGGTGGTGGTCAGGTAGCTTTGATTGAGCAATATACCCCGCTTGCCAAGACAGAGCGTCATGATGTTGCCGATATAGTCCGGCTTGGTGATGATCTGCGCCTTGATATAGGGCTCTTCGATCCTTTCGATACGCACGGGGTCGGGCATTTCCGCCGGGTTGTTTACGATTATCTCCTCCCCTTTGGTAGTGTAGGCGACAAAGCTTACGTTGGGGACGGTGGTGATCACCGTCTGGTTGAATTCTCTTTCCAGCCTTTCCTGGATGATCTCCATATGCAGCATACCAAGGAATCCGCAACGGAAGCCAAAGCCAAGCGCCTGTGATGTTTCCAGCTCATACGTGAGGCTGGCGTCATTGAGCTGCAGCTTGTCCATACAATCCCGCAGCTCTTCAAAATCATCTGTATTGACAGGGAATATTCCGGCGAATACCATCGGCTTTACTTCCTCGAAACCCTGGATCATCTGGGGATTGGGATTGCTTGCCAATGTGATGGTGTCACCCACCTTGACCTCTTTTGCATTCTTGATGCCTGTAATGATATATCCTACATCCCCTGTTTTCACTTCCTGTTTCGGGTCCAGCGAGAGTTTCAGGACTCCCACTTCATCCGCCTCGTACTCAATGTCGGTGGACACGAATTTCACGATATCGCCTTTCCGGATGCTACCATTCAGTATCCGGTAGTACACGATGATACCCCGGAAAGAGTTGAATACGCTGTCAAAGATAAGCGCCTGCAGGGGCACCTCGGGATTGCCTTCCGGAGGGGGTATCTTTTCGATGATGGCGTCGATTATCTCCTGAACGCCAAGCCCTGTACGGGCGCTGGCCAGCAATATCTCTTCCGGCCGGCAGCCGATGAGGTCGATGATCTGATCCTTTACTTCTTCCACCATGGCGCCATCCATATCTATCTTATTGATAACAGGAATGATCTCCAGGTCGTTGCCGATGGCCAGGTAAAGATTGGAAATGGTCTGGGCCTGGATACCCTGGGTAGCGTCCACCAGCAAAAGGGCGCCTTCACAGGCGGCCAGCGCGCGGCTGACCTCATAGCTGAAGTCGACGTGTCCCGGAGTATCGATCAGATTGAGTATATATTGCTGTCCTTTATGGGCATAATTGATCTGGATGGCGTGGCTTTTTATGGTGATCCCCTTCTCTCTTTCCAGGTCCATATCATCCAGTACCTGTGCTTGCATATCCCTTTCGGATATGGTATTGGTCATTTCGAGCAAACGGTCCGCCAGAGTGCTTTTACCGTGGTCAATATGAGCGATGATGCAAAAATTCCGGATGTTCTTCATTGCGGTGTAAATACCCTATTTTATTGAGGCTGCAAGATACGATTTTAGTGCCGCAAATTCCTTATTTTCACACAAATTCCACATCCCCCGGGCAACTGGCTAAAAGCATGAGTTCCTTGCGTTCATACATCCAAAGACTATATCTTGTAAGGTGCTGGCAAGAGTATAAATTGCTTTTTTTTCTGGCTATTATCTTCATCGGAGCTGTCCTTTATGGTCATAAGAGCAGCTGCGAGATCACCCCGGCCCTGGTACCGGGCATGTATGCCGGCATGGAGCAGAGGACCGAGGACGATTTTTTGGTCATTACGGCAGATAACGCGCTGCTCGACCTGCACCATACGGTTGACGAACCCCGCAGAATGATGATCTATTCCACCCTTTCGGCCTTTTACCAGGGAGTTGCGGCAGGAGAAGATCCCAAGGCGCCGGCTATACGGGAGCTGGTACGCAAACATCCCTTTATGAAGCCGTTGAGCATGCATGCGGTGAATGCGGGTGAAGACTATGGACGATATTTACCCTGGCTGCTGCAATATATCCGGCATTCGGTGGACAAGGACATCCGGCGTCTGGGCGTCTACCAGCTGCATGTTCATTACGACAAACAAAATTTACCCGTGGCGGATTACCGTAAAATACTCTATGAGCTGGAGTCTCCCCATACTAAATAGGGACGGCGCGGCCCGATGGACATTCGGGTTTGCCTTTTTCATCCTTGTTTATCGCCTGCTGACCCATTCGCTGGTCCATCAGATGCAGCAGCCCGTACTATACGAAACCGATTTCGATTATACATACTGGTTATACCATTTCACCGGTGTCCCCCGGCTGCTGGCAGACAATAAGGTTGTTGCCTGGATCTTCGACTCGTCGTTGTTATGCCTCACGCTGTACTGCTGGACTACTGCGGGCCGGCACAGATGGGCCGTTCTATGCTGCGCTATTGGCTGGACGCTTTACGGGCTGACCTACAACAGCTACAGCCATCATCATAATGTCTCCATCATCGGGGTGATGGTATTGCCTTATGCGTTCCTCGTTCGGAAGGAAAGAAAATTCAGGCTGATGTGGGAAGGGGTCCGCTATTTCTACCTGTATATATTCGCAGACGCCTTTGTCCACAAGGCTTTGCTTACACACAGCCTCTTCTTCCTTCCCAATGGAGCGGAGTTCATCAAGACAAACCAGGCATTGTTCATGGTGCAGCATCCCGACAGCCTGTTCACCGGGCTCTATGCCTGGGTCATCACTCATCCTCTGGTGGCCTATCTGGGTTTTCTGACGATGATCCTTTTGCAAGGGTGCATGATCATCGGATTTTTTACCAAAAGATGTGACCGGTGGCTATTCTGGATACCCATCCTGTTCCATACCGTGAACATTTTATTCATCGATGTCTTTTTTTATGAGCTGCTTATTTTAAATCTGACCTTGCTGCCCCTGAGCAGAGAAAAGGAGGCTTCTCCCGCCGCGGATGAGACGTTGGAGGATCTTCCGGTCGGCATTGCGGATCCATAATATATCCCGCATCGTGTAAGGCGACTGTTTCCTGAGCATCCACAGATCATAGGCCAGGGACAGCAATCCGGACAGGCTAAAGGCAAGAGCCGCGCCTTTGGCGCCCGCACCGCCAGCCAGCATGAAGAAGAGCAGCATCATGGACAGCAGGTTTATACACGCGCTTATGAGGTTGATCCGGATATGACCATGGCCGAAATACCATGCCGTAAGGTATCCGGATGAGCACCCGGCGAAAATACCCGGGATAAAGCAGACAAAAATGCCATACATGCCGTCAAACGAGGGTCCAAAGAGAAAGGGAAAGAGCCAGCTGCCGGTGACCAGCATGACGATGCTGAAGATCAACACTGCGGTATTGGTTATCCGTATCAGCAGCAATAAATGATCCCTCATTTTCTGCCCGCCCTCCGCCACCAGCGTGATAAATGGATAATAGGTAAACGATAGCGCAAGACCCATGTATTCCACTATCTTATATGCCTGGATATAGTTGCCCTGGTTGTAGCGGGAGAAATAGAAAGGAATAATGTATATATAAAGCCTTGCCGCCACGAAAAAGATAAAATTGGTGAGGAACGCTAAAAAGGACCAGCGAATGACGGCTGTCACACCAGGTGGCGCCGTGGTCCGTACAGCAAAAGACAATCGATACGACAGAAAGAAAAGTAGTATGCCCTGTGCAAAGGAGAAAATAAAATACAGCCCAAACAGCGCATTTATGAGTGCCTGTCCCGTGTACCGATAGCTGCAGAAAAAAGCCAGTACTGCCAAAAACACATTGAAAACAAAACCAATACAGGCTGGAACATGATTTTTTCCTCTCGCGGTAAAGAGCGCCCCAACCAGGGAGACCAGCAATCCACCCAGGATATGCAAGCCGGAGAAGAAAACCAATAATGGGATATCCCAATGTGCATAACGGGCAGGGAGAAAGTACAGCAGCACGGGTATGCTGATCAGCAATGCCGGGAAAATCACCGTCATTATTATGCGGCGGGCGGTGTTCCCATCCATTTCCCATCGGGAAAGATAATAATTGAGGCTGATGTCCAGACCAAAGGTGAATAGGCTGATGATCAGCGAGAGGATGTATACCAGCGCGTAGAATTCACCGGCGACAACAACATAAAGCGTGCGGGCGAAAATAATATTGACGATAAAGGAAGTAAGGAACTGGAGGCTTTTCCATTGCAGGCTTTGATACAGGATCTTCCTTACTGCCATGAATGGTTGTTTAAACGGTGTAGTGGGTGCGATTGCTGCACATCAGGCCATATGCATCGATGCAGTGGGTGCATTGTTCGGGCAGGTCGCGGCCCAGGCGGTGGGACTGACGGAATTTTTTGAACGCAGGATCCCTGTAAATGGCTATGGGGTCGTCCTTCAGGATATTGCCGAACACGACAGGAGAATGCCGGACCGTCTGCCCCCACAGCGTAAAAGGAGTACTGACGGCCAGAAAGTCGCAGGGAGATACATTTCCATTGGAGTCAACGAAAAAGGTTTCGGTGGACTGACAGCCGGTGGGCACCGGCGCCAGACGCGGCATGCTGATGGATATACTATTGACTTTTGCCCGTCGTATGGCCTCGTCGAAAAACTCCTGGGCCCTTGGATTACCCCCGGGCGTATACAATGCGAGAGGCTCCAGGTTCTTTGTAAAGCTGAGAATATTGCTCACATATATCTGTCTGATGCCTAACGAATGGACAAAGTCGACATAGCCGGGCAGCTCGTGGATATTATTTTGATGCGCTACAAATGTGACGGCCAGCTTGTCCTTTAACTTCGAGCGCCGAAGAAGATGGATGGTCTCGATGATCTTTTCGAATACCACTTCTGTCTTGAAATCTTCCACCGTCCGCTTGGTATAGCCGTCTAGTGAAATATTCACCTCCGAAACGGGATATTTCTCCAGCTGAGCGATCTTTGCGGCGGATAATTCCATGGTATTGGAAAGGAAAGGGAATTGCATCCGGGGATTGATCTCCAGCACCAGGTCCATCATCTGAAAAAGATGCTTGTTCAAAATGGCTTCAAAAGTGGAAAAGGTAAAAAAAGAGGCGTGCTCGATCATGGGGCGCATCCTTTCCGCAAACACCCGAAACTCGTTGAACTTCATTATCTTGATCACTCCGTCATGGATCTCGGTGCGATAGTCGTTGATAAAGCAGTGTTTGCATTTCAGGTTGCAGGCGCTCACCGTCTGGATGCTGATGGAATAGGGATAGTCGGAAATATACTTCTTAAGACCCAGCTTTATCCTTTGGGCAAGCTGGTCCCTGGGTATGCGCTTTATTTTCCGAACCGCAATTTTAATTGCCGTCAGCATTCCATAAAGATAATCAAATTATTTGAGGGCGCGTATAATCTTCAGGAAATCAGCGGCTACCAGCGAGGCACCCCCAACCAGACCGCCATCTACGTCCGGGCAGCTGAATAGCTCTACCGCATTGCCGGCCTTGACACTCCCGCCGTAAAGAATGGGAATGGAATCTGCCACCTCTCCGTATTTGGCTTTTAACAGCCTACGGATGCAGGCATGCATTTCCTGCGCCTGCTGGGCAGAGGCCGTCTTACCCGTACCGATGGCCCAGATGGGTTCATAGGCAATCACGATCTTGCTGATATCGTCCACGGAGAAATGGAAAAGGGACT
>Ga0207667_10002322_pt1 | contig 23821 bp, 24 predicted proteins | sample KBSCornC52_FD_184301 | JGI IMG/M metagenome (GOLD analysis project Ga0207667, IMG submission 184301) | Corn rhizosphere microbial communities from Kellogg Biological Station, Michigan, USA - KBS Corn C5-2 (SPAdes) (version 2) | ecosystem: Host-associated > Plants > Roots > Rhizosphere > Soil ...
GAACATGAGCCCGTAGAAGCAGAGATGGACGAACCGCGCCGCGACCTGCTGCCATTCGGGATCGTCGCCCACCAGTCCCGGCTGCACGCCGCCCGCGTTCCAGGCGAGCCGCAGCATCGCGAGCACGAGCGCGAGGATCCCGAACTCCTTGTGGTAGATCGTGAGCCAGACCTTCCGGGTGTCGAACGCCGTGTCCGGGAGGCTCGTCATGTACAGGCCCACGGCGGCGAGCCCGGCGAGGAGCACCGCGAGCACCCAGTGCATCGCGACGGCGACGAGGCCGTAGCGGCTTTCCGTGTTGTCGAGACGTTCCATGGGATCTCCCACCGAATCCTTCCGGTGAGATCGCGATGCCGGGCTCGCGTTCCCCCCTACCGCGTCCAGGGAGGCGCCGTCGCGGGGTCCATGCCGTAGCGCTTCACGGCCTCGGGCGCGCGCGCGTCCCCCAGGGCGGAAAGCGCGGCCACGGCGATCGAGTGCCGGTCCACCTCGAAGAAGCGCCGCAGGCTGGCACGGGTGTCGCTGCGGCCGAAGCCGTCGGTGCCGAGCGCCACGTACGGATCGCGGATCCAGGGGCGGATGAGGTCGGGCACCGCGCTCACGTAGTCGCACGCGGCGATCACCGGCGCCCCGGATTGCGGGAGCTGCGACTCGATCCACGTACGACCCTCACCCCGGCCCTCTCCCAAGGGAGAGGGAGAAATTCGCCGCGCGCGCGACGCCGCCATCGCCTCGCGCCGGAGCTCGGTGAAACTCGTGACGGAAAACACATCGGCCGCGATCGACCAGTCCCGCTCCAGCAATTCCGCCGCGGCGAGCGCTTCCTGGAGGATCGTGCCCGCGCCGAGGAGGCGCACTTTCGGTCCCTTGCCGCCGCCGGCGGCGTGGACGCGATGCATCCCGCGCAGGATCCCCTCCGTCGCGCCCTCCGGCATCGACGGCTGCGCGTAGCTCTCGTTCATGAGCGTCACGTAGTAGAAGACGTCCTCCTGCTGCCCGAGCATCCGGCGCATGCCGTCCTCGAGGATGACCGCCAGCTCGTAGGCGAGCGCCGGGTCGTAGGCGCGGCAATTCGGGATCGTGGAGGCGATGAGGTGGCTCGTCCCGTCCTCGTGCTGGAGGCCCTCGCCGGAGAGGGTCGTGCGGCCGGCCGTGGCGCCGAAGAGGAAGCCGCGCGAGCGCGAGTCTGCGGCGGCCCAGATCTCGTCTCCCACGCGCTGGAACCCGAACATCGAGTAGTAGATGTACATCGGGAGCATCGCGACGCCATGCACGGAGTAGCTGGTCGCCGCCGCGACCCACGAGGCGATGGCGCCCGCCTCGTTGATCCCTTCCTCGAGGATCTGGCCCTCGGTCGCTTCCTTGTAGTACGAGAGCTGGTGCTGGTCCTCCGGCTGGTAGAGCTGCCCGATGGGCGAGTAGATGCCGATCTGCCGGAAGAGGTCCGCCATGCCGAACGTGCGCGCCTCGTCCGCGATGATCGGGACGATGCGCTTGCCGAGCGCCGCATCGCGCAGGAGCTGCCCCGCCATCCGCACGAACGCGACCGTCGTGGACATCTCCTTCCCGGCCGCCTCGAGCGCGAACTTCGCGAACGCCTTCGCCTCGGGCGTGGCGAGCGGCTCGGCCTTCGTCGAGCGCACCGGGAGATACCCGCCCAGCTTCTCGCGCCGCGCGTGGAGATACGCCATCTCCGGCGAGTCGCGCGGCGGGCGCACGAACTCGCACGCCTCGCACTGGGCGTCCGCGATCGGGAGCGCGAAGCGGTCGCGGAAGGCGAGGAGCTCGCCCGTGTCGAGCTTCTTCTGCTGGTGCGTGGTCATCCGCCCCTGGCCCGCGGTGCCCATGCCGTAGCCCTTCTTCGTCTTCGCGAGGATGACGGTGGGCTGCCCCTCGTGGCGCGAGGCGTGCCAGTACGCCGAGAAGATCTTCACCGGGTCGTGGCCGCCGCGTCGCAGCCGATCGATGTCGTCGTCCGAGAGGTGCGCCACGAGCTCGCGCAATTCGGGGTACTTGTTGAAGAAATGCTCGCGGTTGAAGGCGCCGCTCGTGGCGGCATACGTCTGGAATTCCCCGTCCACGGTCTCGAGGAAGCGCTTCTCCAGCCACTGGTGGACGTCGCGCGCGAAGAGCGGGTCCCAGTCGCTCGACCAGAGGAGCTTCACCACGTTCCAGCCCGCGCCGGCGAAGAGGCCCTCCAGCTCCTGCACGATCGAGCCGTTTCCGCGCACGGGCCCGTCCAGGCGCTGCAGGTTGCAGTTCACGACGAGCACGAGGTTGTCCAGCTTCTCGCGCGCGGCGATCGAGAGCCCGGCGAGCGACTCCGGCTCGTCCATCTCGCCGTCGCCCACGAAGGCCCACACCTTGCGGCCGGCGGTCTGGGCGAGCCCCCGATGCCCGAGATAGCGCATGAAGCGCGCCTGGTAGATCGCGAAGAGCGGCCCGAGCCCCATGGAGCCCGTCGGGAATTGCCAGAACGTGGGCATCAGCCACGGATGCGGATAGGACGAAAGGCCCTTGCCTCCCGTCTCGCGCCGGTAGTGGTCGAGCGCGTCCTCCGTGAGGCGCCCCTCGAGGTAGGCGCGCGCGTAGACGCCGGGCGCCGAATGCGGCTGGAAGTAGACGAGGTCCCCGCGTTCGCCGCCGCGGAAGAAATGATTGAAACCCACCTCGAAGAGGTCCGCCGCCGAGGCGTAGCTCGCGATGTGGCCGCCCAGCTCGCCGCTCGCGCGGTTCGCGCGCACGACCATCGCGAGCGCGTTCCAGCGGACGAGCGCCGAGATCCGCGATTCGATCTCGAGGTTGCCCTGGTACGGCGGCTGCTCGTCGAGGCCGATCGTGTTCACGTACGGCGTCGCCAGCACCTGCGGGAGCGGGACGCGGCGCGTGCGGGCGTGCTGCAGGAGGCGGCGGAGGAGAAAGGTCGCCCGCTCGGCGCCTTCGGTCTCGATCAGCGCGTCCAGCGCCTCCACCCATTCCCGCGTCTCGACCGGGTCGGCGTCGGGGTCGTGCGGGTCGCCCACGGGGCGAGGAATGGAAGGGTCCATAAGGAAAAGGGGTCAGATACCTTTTCCGGCGGAAAAGGTATCTGACCCCATTTTCGCACTAGTTGGTTACTTCGCGAGTCCCTCGGCCTTCAGGGCCTCCTTCACGGCCGGGCGCGACGCGATCCCGTCGCGGTAGGCCTTCAACACCGGCCAGTCCTCGAGCTTCATGCCGACGAAGTTGGTCCACCCGAGCAGCGTGAAGAGGTAGCCGTCGGCCACGGTGAAGCGGTCGCCCAGCAGGAACTTCTTGCCGCCCAGCTGCTTCGAGAGCCAGTCGAAGCGGTTCGCGAGGCGCTTGCGGGCGACGGGCTTGTAGTCCTCCGGCGTCTCGGGCGAGAAGAGCGGCGAGAAGCCCTTGTGGATCTCGGAGGTGAGGAAGTTCAGCCACTCCTGCAGGCGCACGCGCTCGAGCGTGCCGGGCTTGGGCGCGAGCCCCGAATCGGGCTTCCGGTCCGCGAGGTACTGCACGATCGCGGGGCCTTCGGTCAAGCGCGTGCCGTCGTCCAGCTCGAGCACCGGCACGTAGCCCTTGCCGTTCACGCCGTAGAAATCGCCGCCGCCGTCGAACGTGTGCGTCTTCGTGTCGACCTTCACCAGGTCGAACGGTTGGCCCAGCTCGCGAAGCGCGATGTGGGGCGAAAGGGAGCAGGCTCCCGGGGAGTAGTAGAGCTTCATCGGTCCATCTCCAGGCGATGCGGTTGTGGGGGAACGGCGAGGATATTGCGACCGGTATCCTTTGTGAAGTAGGATATCCAAAGTACGTCAGGTTCCCAAAGGATACCATGAAGCGCTTCGACGCCTTTTCCGCGCAGTGCCCCGCCCGCGAGATCCTGGCCAGCATCGCCAACAAATGGACGGTGCTCGTCCTGGGCGTCCTCACGGAGGACACCACGCGCTTCAACGAGCTGCGCCGGCGCGTGCAGGGGGTGACCCAGAAGGCCCTCACGCAGACGCTTCGCGACCTCGAGCGCCTGGGCCTCGTCTCCCGGCGGATCTACGCCGAGGTGCCCCCGCGCGTCGAGTACACCCTCACGCCGCTCGGCGAATCGCTCGTGAAGGTGCTGGACAGCATCCGCGAGTGGACGGAGCGGCACGCCCCGGACGTGATGCAGGCGCAGCAGCGCTTCGAGAAGCAGCGGGCGGCCCGCGCGGCGAGGGTTTGACGGGCCGCGCGCCCGCCCGTCACGAAACGGTCACGCCCGCTCCCTACAGTCGTGGAAATCCACGACGAAGACAGGGAATGAGCATGCGCATCGCACGGATCCTCGCCTCGGCGGCCCTCGCCGGAACGGTCCTTCTTTCGCCCGCGTTCGCCGCCGAGATCACCGGCGCCGGAGCGACCTTCCCGTATCCGATCTACGCGAAATGGGCCGACGCCTACCGCAAGGAGACCGGCATCCGCCTCAACTACCAATCCATCGGGAGCGGCGGCGGCATCAAGCAGATCGCCGCGAAGACGGTCGACTTCGGCGCCTCCGACATGCCGTTGAAGCCCGAGGACCTGGAGAAAGAGGGCCTCGTGCAGTTCCCGACGGTGATCGGCGGGGACGTGCCCGTGCTGAACCTGAAGGGCGTGGGCCCCGGGCAGCTCAAGCTCTCCGGCGAGACGCTGGCCGGCATCTTCCTCGGCAAGATCACGAGATGGAACGACCCCGCGATCGCGAATCTCAACCCCGGCCTCGCCCTCCCGGCCACGGCGATCAGCGTCGTCCATCGCTCGGACGGATCGGGCACCACGTTCATCTGGACCCACTACCTCTCCCAGGTGAGCCCGGAATGGAAGTCGAGCGTGGGCGAAGGCACGTCCGTCAAATGGCCGGCCGGCGTGGGCGGCAAGGGGAACGAGGGCGTGGCCTCCTACGTGCAGCGGATCCAGGGCTCGATCGGCTATGTCGAGTACGCGTACGTGCTGCAGAACAAGATGGCCTACGCGAAGGTGAGGAACCGGGAGGGCCGCTTCGTCGACCCCAGCGCGAAGGGCTTCCAGGCGGCGGCCGCCGGGGCGGACTGGGGCGCCGCGCCGGGGATGTACCTCATCCTCACGGACGCGCCGGGCGCGGATGCGTGGCCCATTGCGGGCGCGACGTTCATCCTGATGCACAAGGTCCAGGAAAAGCCGGCGACCGCGCGGGAAGTGCTCCGCTTCTTCGACTGGGCCTACGCGAAGGGCGACAAGATGGCCGAATCGCTCGACTACGTGCCGCTGCCGGACAAGGTGGTGAAGCTGATCGAGGCCAACTGGAAGCAGCACATCCGGGACCGCTCCGGGAAATCGGTCCTCTAGCAGCCAGGCGCGTGCCATGAGCGCAGTGCTGGATAATGGGGGCTTCGCGACCGCGGACGGTACCGCGGTCGCTTCACTTTCGCCCAGGCCCTCCGTGCTCCGAAACAACGCGCTCATGGACGCGCTCTTCCGGAACCTCACGCGGTTCTTCGCGTTCGCGGTCCTGGCACTCCTGGGGGCGATCCTCTTCTCGCTCCTCGCGGGGAGCCTCCCCGCGATCCACCGGTTCGGGGTCGACTTCCTCGCGAGCGCCGCGTGGGACCCCGTGAGGAAGGATTTCGGCGCCTGGGTGCCCATCTACGGGACGCTCGTCACCTCCGCCGTCGCGCTCGCGATCGCGATCCCGGCGAGCTTCGGGATCGCGGTCTTCCTCACGGAGCTCTCGCCCGTGTGGCTGCGCCGCCCGCTCGGGACCGCGATCGAGCTCCTCGCCGCCATCCCCAGCATCATCTACGGCATGTGGGGCCTCTTCGTCTTCGCGCCCCTCTTCCAGGAGTACGCGCAGCCCTTCCTCGCGGCGACGCTGGGCAACGTGCCGTGGCTGGGCGCGCTCTTCGCGGGCCCCCCGATGGGCATCGGCATGCTCACCGCCGGGATCATCCTCGCGGTCATGGTGATCCCCTTCATCGCGGCCGTGATGCGCGACGTCTTCGACGTCGTGCCGCCGATGCTCAAGGAATCGGCCTACGGCCTGGGCTCGACCACGTGGGAGGTGGTCTGGCGGGTGGTGCTGCCGTATACGAAGGTGGGCGTGATCGGCGGGATCATGCTGGGGCTCGGGCGCGCGCTGGGCGAGACCATGGCGGTCACCTTCGTGATCGGGAACGCGCACGACTTCAGCGCGTCGCTCTTCATGCCGGGGAATTCCATCGCCTCGGCGCTCGCGAACGAGTTCAACGAGGCGGTGGGCGACCTCTACTCCTCGGCCCTGATCGAGCTGGGCCTGATCCTCTTCCTCATCACGACGATCGTGCTCGCGTGCTCGAAGCTGCTCCTCCTGCGGCTCGCGCGCCACGAAGGCGCGGCGGCGTAGCCATGGCGATCGCCTCCACCGGCAATCCCACGTACCGGCGGCGGCGCCGGACGAACGCGGCGATGATGGCGCTCTCGACCCTCGCGCTCGCCTTCGGCCTCTTCTGGCTCGTGTGGATCCTGGGCGTGCTCCTCTACGAGGGCGCGGGGGCGCTCCGGCCCTCGCTCTTCCTCCAGATGACGCCGCCCCCCGGATCGGACGGCGGGCTCGCGAACGCGCTCTCCGGAAGCCTCCTCATGGCGGGCGCGGGGACGCTCATCGGCACGCCCGTGGGCATCCTCGCGGGAACCTATCTCGCCGAGTACGGCCGGCGCGGCTGGCTCGCCCCCGCCACGCGCTTCGTGAACGACGTGCTCCTCTCCGCGCCCTCCATCGTGATCGGCCTCTTCGTCTACTCCGTCTACGTCGCGCGGGCGAAGCACTTCTCGGGATGGGCCGGCGCCTTCGCGCTCGCGATCATCGTGATCCCCGTCGTCGTCCGCACGACCGACGACATGCTGAAGCTGGTGCCGAACAGCCTCCGCGAGGCGGCGATGGCGCTCGGGTGCCCCAGCTGGAAGATGGTCGTGATGGTCTCCTACCGCGCCGCGCGCGCCGGCATCCTCACCGGCATCCTGCTTGCCGTGGCGCGCATCGCCGGCGAGACCGCGCCCCTCCTCTTCACCGCGCTCAACAACCAGTTCTGGTCCGCGGACCTGAACCGCCCGATGGCGAACCTGCCGGTCGTGATCTTCCAGTTCGCGATGAGCCCCTACGACGACTGGCATCGCCTCGCGTGGGGAGGTGCCGCCGTCATCACGCTCTTCGTGCTCGGGCTCAACATCGCCGCGCGCATCGTCTTCCGGCGGAAGTAGATCCCATGAACGCCGTGGCCCAGCTCGCCGCCCAGCGCAATCCCGCGAAGATCACGGTGCGGAACCTCGACTTCTACTACGGCGCCTTCCACGCCTTGAAGCGCGTGGCGCTCGAGGTCCCGGAGAAGCGCGTGACCGCCTTCATCGGGCCCTCCGGCTGCGGGAAGTCCACGCTGCTTCGCACCTTCAACCGCATGTTCGCGCTCTACCCGGACCAGAGGGCGACGGGCGAGATCGTGCTCGACGGCGAGAACATCCTCGCCTCGAAGACCGACGTCTCGATCCTGCGCGCCAAGGTGGGGATGGTGTTCCAGAAGCCCACCCCCTTCCCCATGTCGATCTACGACAACATCGCCTTCGGCGTGCGGCTCTTCGACGACCTCACGCGCGCGCGCATGGACGAGCGCGTGGAATGGGCGCTCACCAAGGCCGCGCTCTGGAAGGAGGTGAAGGACAAGATGCACCAGAGCGGGTTGAGCCTTTCCGGCGGCCAGCAGCAGCGCCTGTGCATCGCGCGCGCGATCGCGGTGCGCCCCGAGGTGCTCCTGCTGGACGAGCCCTGCAGCGCGCTCGATCCCATCTCCACCGCGAAGGTGGAGGAGCTCATCACCGAGCTCAAGGACGACTACACCGTCGTCATCGTCACGCACAACATGCAGCAGGCCGCGCGGGTCTCGGACTTCACCGCGTACATGTACCTGGGGGAGTTGATCGAGTTCGGCGACACGGACCAGGTCTTCCTCAAGCCCGCCAGGCAGGCGACCGAGGACTACATTACCGGGCGCTTCGGATAGCGCGCGCTTTCAGCGGCGCACGCCCCGCCAGTAGCTCGCCGACGCGACGACGCCCAACGCCGCGAGGACGCCGATCGAGGCGTTCTGGCCGAGGCCCGCCGCGAGGAGCGCGGAGTACGACGCGGGTGCCAGCGCCTTGGCATAGGACGCGAAGCGCGAAAGGTGCCCCAGGAGCCCGCCCAGCCCCTCGCGGCCGAAGAGCTCCGCGGGTGCGGTCCCGCGCACCACGGTGAGGAGGCCGTTCCCGCAGCCGTACGCCCCCACGAAGAGCACGGCCGCGACGCCGAAGCCGCGCACGCCGAGGAGCGTCACGACCGCCGCCACCATCAGCCCGAAGGAGACGAAGCCCACGGCGACCGCGCGCACGCGCCGCGCGAAGGTCATCTCGACGATGCGCCCCGCGACCTGCATCGGCCCCACCAGCATCGAAAGCGCCACCGCCTGGGTCGCGGTGAGCCCGGCGGTGGTGAGGAGGCCGATCATGTGGACCGCCACGACGCCGAAGATGAACGTCGCGAGCGCGAAGCTCGCGTTGATCCACGGCAGGCGCGGATCGCGGCGCGCGGGAGACTCCACGACCGGTGCGTGCTGCGCGCGATCGGATCGCGCGCCGACCGGCGGCACGAACACGAGGTGGATCGGGAGGCAGAGGAGCGCGTTCATCGCGGCGTAGATGCCGAAGGTCGCGCGCCAGCCCCACGCGTCCATCAGGAGCTGCGAGAGCGGCCAGAAGACCGTGCTCGCGAAGCCGCCGTAGAGTGTCAGCGCCGTCACGGCGCGCCGGTAGCGCTCGCCCGTGTGCTGGGAGAGCGTCGCGAACGCGGGATCGTAGAGGCAGGCCGCCATCGCGGCACCCGCGACGAGCCAGCCCACGACCATCACGTAGGCGTTCGGGGCCGCCGCGAGGATCGCCATCGCGAGCGTCCCCAGGATCGATCCGCCGGAAAGCACGAGCCGTCCGCCGCGCGCGTCGACCATGCGACCCGCCGCGGGCGCCCACCATCCGGACACGAGCAACCCCGCGGTGAAAGCGCCGAAGAGGAAGAGGGGGGTCACCGCGAGGTCGCGCTCCATCGCGGGACCGAGCACGCCGATCGCGTAGAAGAGCGTGCCCCAGGAGACGATCTGCGCGATCCCGAGGGTGGAGACGAGGAGCGCCATGGGCGGCGCGGCCGCGCCGGACGCGGAGGCGGCGGCCGTGGTCTTCACGCCGCGAGGATGGGCGAAAGCCGCCCGCGCGTCAACGCCGCGCTAGATCTCGACCTGCGTCCCCAGCTCCACCACGCGATTGGTGGGCACGTTGAAATAGTCCGTGATGCTGCCGGAGTTCCGCGCGAGGGCCGCGAAGATGCGCTCCCGCCAGAGCGCCATGCCGCCCGCGGCGCCCACGGGAACGATCGTTTCGCGCGAGAGGAAGTACGAGACGTCCATGGGATCGAAGGCGAGGCCGTGGGGCGCGCAGAGCTCGAGTGCCAGGCCCACGTCCGGACGGTCCATGAATCCGTATCGCGCCTGCACGCGCCAGCAATCGTTTCCCAGCGCCTCGCAGCTCACGCGGTCCTCGGGTGCCACCCACGGGACCTCCTCGAACTCGACGGTGAGGAAGACGTTTCGCGCGTGGAGCACCTTGTAGTGCTTGAGGCTGTGCATGAGGGCATGCGGCGTCGCTTCCGGGGCGGACGTGAGGAAGACGCCCGTGCCGGGCACGCGCTGCGGGGGAGACACGAAGAGCGACTTGAGGAAGGACTTGAGGGGCCACGCGGCGCTTCGCAGCCGCTCGAGGAGGAGCGCCCGCCCGCGCTTCCACGTGATCATGATCGTGAAGACGACGGCGCCCAGGAGGAGCGGGAACCAGCCGCCCTCCAGCACCTTGTGCATCGCCGCGGCGAAGAAGGCCAGGTCCACGAGCAGGAAGAAGCCGGTCACCGCGAGGCAGATCCCGAGCGGATAGCCCCAGCGGTCGCGGATCACGAAGTACGTGAGGAAGCTCGTGACGAGCATCGTGCCCATCACGGCCACGCCGTACGCGGAGGCGAGACGCGTGGACGAGCCGAAGCCGATGACGGCGAGGGCCACCACCACGAGAAGCGTCCAGTTCACGGCGGGTACGTAGATCTGCCCCATCGTGGTCTCCGACGTGTGGCGGACCGCCATGCGGGGCAGGTATCCCAGCTGGATCGCCTGCTGCGTCATGGAGTACGCGCCCGAGATCGTCGCCTGCGACGCGATCACGGTCGCGGCGGTGGCGAGCGCCACCATCGGGTAGAGCGCCCACGCGGGAAACGCGAGGTAGAACGGGTTGTCGAGCGCCTTCGGATCCACGAGGAGGAGCGCGCCCTGGCCGAAGTAGTTGAGCACCAGCGCGGGAGCCACCAGGCCGAACCACGCGACCCGGATCGCGCGCTTCCCGAAATGGCCCATGTCCGCGTAGAGCGCCTCGGCGCCGGTGAAGGCGAGGAGCACGGAGCCCAGCACGATGAAGGACGCGAAGCCGTGGTCCGTCACGAAATGGAACGCGTGCGCGGGATCGAGCGCGGCCAGGATCGCGGGCGCTTTCGCGATGTTCCAGGCGCCGGCCGCTCCGATCGCGAGGAACCACAGCGCGCACACCGGGCCGAAGAGGAGCCCCACCAGTCCGGTGCCGTGCTTCTGGAGGAGGAATAGCCCCACCAGGATCCCCGTGGCGATCGGAATGATGTACGGATGGAAGGCCGTCGTCCCCACCTCGAGGCCTTCCACGGCCGAGAGCACCGAGATCGCCGGCGTGAGGACCGCGTCGCCGTAGAAGAGCGCCGCCCCGAAGACGCCGCTCATGACGATGGCGGCGGCCAACCGGGGACCGGCCTTCGCGGACGAGGTGGCGAGTGCCAGGAGCGCCATGATCCCGCCCTCCCCGCGGTTGTCCGCGCGCAGGACCAGCGTCACGTACTTGAGCGACACCACGACCATCAGGGCCCAGAAGATCGCCGAGGCGCCGCCGAGGATCGATTCGGCGGTGAGCGGGATGCCGTGCGCCGGATTGAACGTCTCCTTCACCGCGTAGAGCGGGCTCGTGCCGATGTCGCCGTAGACCACGCCCAGCGCGAGGAGGGTGAGCGCGGCCGTCCCCTGGCGGCGCACGGGCTCGCCGTCGCGCAGGAGAAAGGGTTCCGTATTGGGAGAAAGGGCAACCATGGCGGCGAAGCATAGACCCGCCGGGCGCGAAGCCGCCCGCGCGGGGGCCGATTCTTTACGGGATTTTTACGCGGTGCCGGTCTAAAGTGGGCGCGTGAACCGTCCCCGACCCTGGATCGGCTATGCCTGCGCCGCCGGCGCGGCCGCCGCCTGCACGCTCGCCGGCGTCGCCATGCGCCCGCGGTTCGACCCGGTGAACATCGCCATGCTCTACATGCTCGCGGTGGTGGTGGTGGCGCTGCGCTTCGCGCGCGGGCCGGCGATCGCCGCGGCGGCCCTCTCGGTCCTCGCCTTCGACTTCGCGTTCGTGCCCCCCGTGGGCACGTTCTCCGTGGAGGATGCCCAGTACCTCTTCACCTTCGCGATCATGCTCGCCGTGGCGCTCGCGATCTCGCGGCTCACCGAGGACGTCCGGGTGCGCGCGCGCGCCCAGGCGCGCCTCGCCGTCGAGGCGGAGACGGAGCGCGTCCGGGCGACGCTCCTGGCCTCGATCTCGCACGACCTGCGCACGCCACTCGCGGTGATGGCCGGCGCCTCGTCCGGACTCGCGGAAAGCGGGGAGCGATTGAGGCCGGAGGAGCGGACCGCGCTCGCGCGAAGCCTCTTCGAGCAGGCGCGGAAGATGTCGGACCGCGTCTCGAAGGTGCTCGACATGACGCGCCTGGAGACGGGCGCCATCGCGCCGGAGCGCGATTGGGCGTCGGTGGGAGAAATCGCGGGCTCGGTCCTGCGCGGATTGGCCGAGCCGCTCGCCACCCACCGCGTGATGATCGAGGTGCCGGACGACTTGCCGCTGCTGCGGGTGGACGCGGCCCTGGTCGAGCAGGCGCTCGCCAACCTGCTCGAGAACGCGGCGCGCCACACGCCGACCGGCACGGTCGTGCGGCTGCGCGCGGAGCGCCAGGACCGGGAGGTCGTGGTCTCGGTCGAGAACTTCGGCGCGGACCTGCCGGAGGCCGATCTCGAGCGCGTCTTCGCGAAGTTCGAGCGCGGAACCATGGAATCGGCCGGCGGCATGGGCCTGGGCCTCGCGATCTGCCGTGCGATCGTGCGCCTCCACGGCGGCCGGGCCTGGGCGGAGCCGATCGCGGGCGGCGGGATCGCCTTCCGGTTCACGCTCCCCGTCGAGGAAGCGCCCGCGATGCCGCCCGAGCCGGCGCTTCGATGAGATGACCGCGACCCGGCCCACGATCCTCGTCGTCGAGGACGAGCCGGAGATCCGGCGCTTCCTGCGGGCCACGCTCGAAGCGGAAGGCTATCGCATCGTCGAATCGCCTTCCGGCCGGCGCGCGGCGATCGACGCGGCCACGCACAAGCCGGACATCGCGCTCGTCGACCTGGGCCTCCCGGACTTCGACGGGATCGAGGTGATCCGCCGCATCCGCGAATGGTCCGGCATGCCGATCGTCGTCCTCTCGGCGCGCGTCCACGAGCGCTCCAAGATCGAGGCGCTCGACGCCGGCGCGAACGACTACGTGACCAAGCCCTTCGCGATCGGGGAGCTCCTCGCGCGGATTCGCGCGGCGCTTCGCCAGGCCGTGCGTCCTCCCTCCGGCGAGCGGACCCTCGCCTTCGACGACGTCGCGATCGACCTCGAGGCGCGTACCGCCGTGCGCGGCGGCGTGGAAGTGCACCTCACGCCGATCGAGTTCCGTCTCCTGGGGGCGCTCGCGCGCAATGCCGGCCGCGTCGTGACCCAACGCCGGCTCCTCGAGGAGGTCTGGGGCCCGACGCACCGCGAGGATACGCATTACCTGCGGATCTACATGAAGCAGCTGCGCGACAAGCTCGAGCGTGACCCGCTGCGGCCGCGCCGCCTCCTCACCGAGACGGGCGTGGGTTACCGGCTCGCGGCGGAGGACTGATCGCGAACCCGCGCGCCGGCGAAGCGCGCGGTGAACCGGCTTCCCTTCCCCGGCGCGCTCGCGACGTCGAGGGCCGCGCCGTGGCGCGCGAGCGCGTGCTTCACGATGGCGAGGCCCAGGCCCGTGCCGCCCGTCTCGCGCGAGCGTCCGCGGTCCACGCGGTAGAAGCGTTCGGTGAGCCGAGGCACGTGCTCGGGCGCGATGCCGATGCCCGTGTCTTCCACGTCGAAGGCGGCCCCGTCCTCGGTCCGATGCCATGCGAGACGGACGCTTCCCCCGTCGGGCGTATAGCGGATCGCGTTGGTCACGAGGTTCCCGAACGCGCTCGCGAGCTCCTTCTCGCTCCCGAGGAGGTCCACATCCGTCTCGGCCGCGACCTCGACGCGGTGCCGGCCGCCGGAGAGCGCCCGCGCCTCGGCGCCCAGGCGCTCGACGAGCTTCGCCATCTCGACGGGCTCGTCCAACGGCGGCGGCGGCGACGACTCGAGGGAGGAAAGCGTGAGGAGGTCCTCCACCAATCGCTCCATGCGCCGGGCCTGCTCGGCCATGAGGTCCACGTACCGGCGGGCGGCTTCCGGGTCCGCCTCGTCGCGCACGGTCTCGAGGAAGCCGCCGATCACGGTGAGCGGCGTGCGCAGCTCGTGCGACACGTTCGCCACGAAATCGCGCCGCACCTCGTCCATCTTCCGGAACTGGGTGATGTCGCGGGAGAGGACCAGGCGCTGGTCGTCGCCGTAGGCGATGAGCTGGAGCGAGAGCGTGCGGTCCGCATGCGGCGCCTGGACCTGGATTGGCCGCGCGTAGTCGCGCGCCTCGACGTAGGCGAGGAACTCGGGAATGCGCACCAGGTGCGTGATGGAGGTGCCGACGTCCCGCGCGGGATCGATCTCGAGGTGCAGGCTCGCGTTGTCGTTGCACCACGCGATGCGCTCGCCGTCGAGGATCACGACCCCGTCCGGAAGGGCGCGCGCGGCCTCCTGCCAGCGATGGACGGCCTCCCCGAGCTCGGCCTCGCGCCGCGCGGCCTCCCGGCGCGAGCGAAGGAGCGCCGCGTGGAGCGCATCCCAGCCCCCGCGCGCCCGGGGCGGCTCCGGCGTCCCGCCGTGCTCGAGCCACCGGCGCAGCCGCGCGCGCTCGCGCAAGTGCCATGCCGCGAGGACGAGCATCGCGAGCGCGAACGCGATCCAGCCGTCTTCTTCCCCGGCGAGCATCCCGATCGCGAGCGAGGCGAGCGCGGCGGCCGCGACGGGCAGCATGGCGCCTTCAGCGCTTCGAGAGGAACCGGTACCCCGCCCCGCGGACCGTCTCGACCAGCGTGTCGTGCTCCGAGGGCGAGAGGGCGTCGCGCAGGCGCCGGATGTGCACGTCGACCGTGCGGTCCTCGATGAACACGTGGTCTCCCCACACCTGGTCCAGGATCTGCGCGCGAGTGTACACGCGGTCCGTATGGGTCATGAAGAAGTGGAGGAGCTCGAACTCCGTGGGGCTCATCCGCAGCGCCTTCCCGTGCCCCTCGACGCTGCGGGTGGCGGGGTTCAGCACCAGTCCCTCGATCTCCACGGCATCGCGCGAAAGCTCGGGCGCGCGGCGCCTCAAGACCGCCTGGATGCGCGCCTCGAGCTCGCGCGGCGAGAAGGGCTTCGTGATGTAGTCGTCGCAGCCCGCTTCCAGCCCCGCCACCTTGTCGTCCTCGCCCGCGCGCGCGGTGAGCATGATGATCGGCACCTCGCGCGTGCGCGGATCGCCGCGGAGCTTCCGCGTGATCGCCGGACCGGGCGAGTCCGGCAGCATCCAGTCGAGGAGGATCACGTCCGGAAGCGCTTCCGCCACGGACCGGTAGGCCTCCTCCGCGTTCGCCGCCCGCTTTACCGCGTGGCCGTGCCGGGTGAGGGTCACCGCGAGGAGCTCCTGGATCGACGGCTCGTCCTCGACCACGAGGACCGAGGCGGTCATCGCCCGAGCGCCTCCCGCTCGACTTCCGCGAGCGGCGTATGGCGGACGTCCCGGCCCTTGGCGACGTAGATCACCTGCTCCGCGATGTTCTTCGCATGGTCGCCGATCCGCTCGAAGGCCTTCGCGACCCACACGATGTTGAGCGACGTGGAGATCGTGCGCGGGTCCTCCATCATGAACGTGATGAGCTGGCGGATGATCGCGCCGAACTCCGCGTCGATCGCGGCGTCCTCGCGGATGAGCCGCGCGGCGGCCGCGGCGTCCAGGCGCGCGAAGGCGTCGAGGGCCTTGCGGAGCATCCCGATCGCGACGTCCGAGAGATGATGGATGGTCGCGAGCCGCGTGTCCGCGGGCTTGCCGGCGCCGTGGATCTCGCGCGCCATGCGGGCGATCTTGGCCGCCTCGTCGCCGATCCGCTCGAGGTCCGTCACCGTCTTGGAAACCGCGAGGATGAGGCGCAGGTCCGAGGCGGCGGGCTGGCGGCGGACGATCACGTGCCCCAGGTCGTCGTCGATCGCGACCTCGAGCTCGTTCACCTTCGCGTCCGCGGCGATCACGCGCTCGATCCGCGCCGCGTCCCCGCCGAGGAAGCCCTCCATCGCGTCGCGGATCTGCGACTCCACGAGCCCGCCCATCTGCATCATCCGCGAGCGGATGGCCTCCAGATCCTGGTCGTATTGCTTGGCGGTGTGCTCGCTCATGGGGTTCTCTCCCCGAAGGCTACCGTGACCGTGTGACGATTCGGTGACAGGTGTCGTGAAAGGCAATGGAACCACAGATGAACACGGATGAACACAGATGGGCCTCTGAATGGTTTCGTCATCGCGGCCATGGTCACGCAGTTCCCGTTTTTGAAGACCTATCTGTGTTCATCTGTGTTCATCTGTGGTTCCCCATTGTGGTTCCCTCATTTTTTCGCCGAAGCGACCGCCGCCGCCCGAATCTTGTCCAGGGTGGTATTCGGCGTGATCGCCTGCGGATCGATCCGCACCTCGATCACCGCGGGCTTGCCGGAGGCGAGCGCGCGCTCCATCGCCGGCGCGAACTGCGCCGTGTCCTCCACGATCTCGCCCGCCGCGCCGAAGGAGCGCGCGAAGGCCGCGAAGTGCGGGTTCTGGAGCTCGGTCCCGATCACGCGCCCGGGATAGTGGCGCTCCTGGTGCATGCGGATCGTCCCGTACATGCCGTTGTTCACGACGATCACGACGATCGCGGCGCCGTACTGCACGGCGGTGGCGAGCTCCTGGCCGCACATGAGGAAGTCGCCGTCGCCCGCGAAGCAGACCACGGTGCGCTCCGGGTGGACCATCTTCGCCGCGATCGCCGCGGGGACGCCGTAGCCCATCGCGCCCGACGTGGGGGCGAGCTGCGTGCGGAAGCCCGTGTAGCGGTGGAAGCGGTTCAGCCACGTCGCGAAGTTGCCGGCGCCGTTGCAGAAGATCGCGTCCTCCGGGCAATGCCGGTCGAGCCAGTCGACGATCTCCCACATCTGCACGCGGCCGGGGATCTCCCGGCGCGAGCTCCACGCGACGTAGTCCGCGCGCGCCTCGGCGACCGATGCCTTCCACGGGGGATTCTTCTGCGTCGCGGCGAGGCTCCCCACGGCCGCGGCGAAGGGCGCCATCGCGGAGACGATCCCCAGCTCCGGCTGGTACACGCGGCCGATCTCCTCCGCGCTCGGATGCACGTGCACGAGCTTCTGCCGCGGCACCGGCGCCTCGAGGAGCGTGTAGCCGCTGGTCGTCATCTCTCCCAGCCGCGCGCCCACGACGAGGAGGAGGTCCGCCATCTTGACCCGCTCGGCGAGCACGGGATTGATCCCGATGCCGACGTCGCCCACGTAATGGTCGCTCCGGTTGTCGAGGAGGTCCTGGAAGCGGAAAGCGCAGCCGCAGGGAAGGCCGTTCGCCTCGACGAAGCGCCGCATGTCCGCGCACGCCTCGCGCGTCCAGCCGGTGCCGCCCAGGACCACGAACGGACGCTGGGCGGCGGCGAGCAGGCGCTGGAGCTCGAGGAGGTCCTGCGCGCCCGGGTGCGGCTCGGCGGGTGTGTAGGGCTTCGCGTCCGGCGCCTTGGACATCTCCACCAGCATGTCCTCCGGAAGCGCCACGACGACGGGCCCGCGCCGGCCGGAGGTCGCGACCTGGAACGCGCGGGCGACGAGCTCCGGGATGCGGTCCACGTCGTCGATGCGCACCGCCCACTTCGCGAGCGGCGCGAACATCGCGGCGAAGTCGACTTCCTGGAACGCCTCGCGGTGCCGGAAGCGGCTTCCGACGTCGCCCACGAAGAGCACCATCGGCGTCGAGTCCTGGAACGCGGTGTGCACGCCGATGGACGCGTGGGTGGCCCCCGGCCCGCGCGTCACGAGCGCCACGCCCGGGCGATTCGTGAGCTTCCCGTACGCCTCCGCCATGTTCGCCGCCGCGGCCTCGTGCCGGCAGGCGACGAGCGAGAGCTTGTCGCGCACGTCGTAGAAGCCGTCCAGCACGGCGAGGAAGCTCTCGCCCGGCACCGTGAAGGCGTGGTCCACGCCGTGGACGACGAGCTGCTCCACGAGCAGCCGCCCACCCGCTCTCTCGTTCATCTTCACTTCTCCCTCGGGGGTGCGACGAAAATCTGGCGCACGGAATATCCGCGGGCGCGCAGGAGCTCCACGAGCCCGCGCGGCCCGCAAAGGTGCAGCGCGCCCACGGCGATGAAGCGGCGGCGGTCGGGGCCGTCCAGCCACGCGGCGATCTTCGCCACCATCGCCGGATGCCGCGACCAGACGAACTTCTCCTCGAACTCGGCCGCGCCCTTCACCTTCTCGTTGTAGCGGCGCGCCACCTCGAGCATCTCGTTGGGGTCGCCCACCTGCCAGGCGTGCACCATGCCCTCGAACTGCTCGTCCGCGAGGCCGGTCTCGAGGGCTCCGAGCGTCCCCGCGAAGAGGTCGCGGTTTTCCGTGTCCGTGAGCGCGTCCATGAGCGCGAATTGCTGCTCCACGCCCTCAAGCTCGACCACGGGCTTCAGCTCCGCCTTCGCGCGCCGGATGAGGTAGCCGTCCACGCCCAGCTGCGGCGAGTAGCCCAGGCGCGACCACTCGGCGAAGACGAGGAGGGAAGCCGCCATGAAGGGCTTCAGCCGCGCGACCTCCGCCTCCGGGAGCCGGTAGCGCGGCAGGATCTTCACGAAGCGCTCGTAGTCGTCCTTCGGCACGTGGTTGCGAAGCGAGTCCGGGGGCGCGTAGGCCATCGAGGAAGCGGACTTCGCCATCGCCTTGTCGTCCGTGACGTCCGCCTCCACCGCGAGCTCGTTGGAATCGCCGAACGCCTCGTCCACCGCGCGCGGCAGCGGGTACCACGACGCCTTCCCCGCGTGGATCGTGCCGAAGAGGTACACGCGGTTCGTGGGCGAGGAGACCTGCCACAGGAAGTTCTGTGCGGCGGCCGGCGCACACGCGAACGCCCAGCACGCGATCGCGAGGAATGCGGCGGCGCGGGGGGCGATCCGCCTCACGGCGCGTTCGGCCGCCATTGGCTCCTCACCGCGTGGAACGGGTCCATCGGGATCGCCTCGTAGCGCACCTCGAGGATCTCGGCCTCCTCGTCGCCGCCCGGGGTACGCACGCGCACCGTGTCGCCCTCGCGCGCCTTGATGAGCGCTCGGGCGACGGGCGAGATCCAGCTCACGTAATGGCGCGCGGGATCCGTCTCGTCGATGCCCACGATGCGCACCGTCCGCTCGCCCGCCGCCGTGGCGTACGTCACCGTCGCGCCGAAGAAGACCTGGTCCGTCTCCTCGCGCGTGGCCGGATCCACGACCTCCGCCACCTCGAGGCGCTTGGTGAGGTAGCGGATGCGCCGGTCGATCTCGCGCAGGCGCTTCTTGCCGTACTGGTAGTCCGCGTTCTCCGAGCGGTCGCCGTTCCTCGCGGCCCACGAGACCACCTGCGTCACCTCCGGACGCTCCGTCGTCACGAGCCAGGTGAGCTCGTCGCGCAGGCGCCGCCAGCCGGCGGGCGTGAGGTAGTTCTTGGAGCCCGCGGGAATCGGGTTCGCCTCGTCGCCGTCCGGCTCGTCGTCCGGGAGCGCGTCGCCGTCCTCGCGGGTGAAGGCCTTGCTCATCTCATTCCCTCCACGAAGGCGCGGATCCCGTCCAGCAGCATCTCCACCGCGATCGCCGTGAGGATCAAGCCCATCAACCGCGCCATCGCCTGCATGCCGCGATCGCCCATCCAGCGCTGGAGCCGCTCGCCCGCGAGGAGCACCGCCGTGGCGATGCCCATCGCGACCACGAGCGCCGCGGCGAGCATCCCCAGCTCGCGGGGCTCGCGGGAGGCGAGGAGCATCACGGTGGCGAGGGCGGAGGGGCCGGCGATGAGCGGGATGGCGAGCGGGACGACGAGCGGCTCGCCGCGCCCCTGCTGCAGGCCGAAGGCCCCCTCCGGATGGGCGAACACCATGCGGATCGCGATCATGAAAAGGATAACACCGCCGGCGATGGACAACGACGACTCCGAGAGGCGCATCACGGCGAGGATCTCGGGCCCGAAGGCCATGAACGCCGCGAGGACCATGAAGGCGATGCCGCACTCGCGCACGATCACGCCGCGGCGGCGCGCGAGCGGCACGTCCGCTAGCATCGCGTTCACGAGCGGCACGTTGCCGAACGGATCGACCACCAGCAGGAGGAGGATGACCGCGGAGAGGAATTGGGCCGGCATGGAGGCGATATGATATTCGCTTCCATGCGCCAGGTAGCCTTCCTCTGCCTCCTCGCCGGAGGCTGCTCGATCGCCTTCGCGCCGATCCTCGTGCGGCTCTCCGACACGGGGCCGGTCGCGAGCGCCTTCTGGCGGACGGCGCTCGCGGCCCCCCTCCTCTGGGCGTGGCTGGCACGGCCTTCGTCCGGGGACGCGGCCCCGGTCGCGATCTCGCGGCGCGCGCTCGTCGCGGCCGGCCTCTTCTTCGCCGCCGACCTGGGCGTCTGGCACTGGTCGATCGTCTACACGTCGGTCGCCAACTCGACGCTCCTCGCGAACCTGGCGCCGATCTTCGTGACGCTCGCCGGGTGGGTCTTCTGGCGCAGGTCGGTGACGGGCACGTTCCTCGCGGGGATGGTGCTGGCCCTGGCCGGCATGTTCATCCTCGTGGGACCCAACTTCTCGACGGGCGGCACGCGGCTCCTGGGAGACGCGCTGGGCGCGCTCACGGCGGTCTTCTACGCGGGGTACATGCTCGCCATCAAGAGCGCGCGCGACGCGCGCGCCTCCACGGTGCGGCTCATGGCGTGGAGCACGACGATCACGGCCATCGCGCTCTTCCCGGTCGCGATGCTCTCACCGCAGCCGATGCTGCCCTCGAGCGTCTCCGGCTGGTGGGTGCTCGTGGCCCTCGCGGTCGTCACGCAGATCCTGGGCCAGGGGCTCATCGCGTACGCCTTCGCGCACCTCCCGGCGTCGCTTTCGTCCGTCTCGCTCCTCGTCCAGCCGGTGATGGCCACGCTCTTCGCGTGGGTGCTTTTCAAGGAGCCGGTGGGCGCCGCGCAGTACCTGGGCGGCGCGGTCGTGCTCGGGGGAATCTGGCTCTCCAAGCGCGGGAGCCCGGAGGAGGTTTGGGACAATGGCCGCGCGAAGCAGTAGGGTCGCGCCCGACCTTGGGGATGCGACGCGGCCGTTGTGCCTGTAAGATGCCGACGCAGCTCAGGACAACAGAAGGGGAGGGAAGAATGATCCGCATCCTTCGGCGCTGCTGTGGGCCGCTTGTGGCCGCAACTGCGATCAGCGTGCTTGCCACTGCGTGCGCGACAACCGCCGGCCACGACTTCCCGCGCCCGGTGGAGTCTGAGCTGCCCATCGGCAGCGCGACGCGTTATGACATCATTGCGAAACTGGGTACGCCGTACTCGGAGAAGGCCGAAGTTCGCGTGCTTTCCGCGGTGATTCCGAACGGCACACCGACGCAAGGCGAAATCCGTCGAATCACCTACTCCTTCTTCGATCGCAATGGCGCAGCGGCGGAAGGCGTCTCTGCCCAGCGCGCGGCGCACTTCACGCTCTGGAATGACAAGCTCGTCGAATACGGATACACGAGTTCCTTTCTCTCGGACTCGACCAAGTTTCCGGACACGGGCATTGAAAAGCTCGCCCGAGGCAAGACGACACGCACGCAGGTACTCGAGATGTTCGGCCCCCCGGGGGGGCGCGGCATCTACCCGTATGTGGACCATCCGGGCTTCGAGGTGCTGAGTTACCTGTACTTCGCGTTGAGTCGCGGCAGGGGCGAGATGACGCTGCGTCGCCTGACGATCACACTCGACCAAAACGGCCTTCTCAGCGACTACGACTTTGCGACCGACTCGCAGCCGATCCCTGCCCCGCCGCCACATGCCACTCCCTACGTAATCACCATGCCTGCGAGAAGGTGATGCGCCAGCGCCGCTGCCTTCGGCATCTCCCGCGCGGGCTCGCCGCCGCCTTGCTCGCGGCGGCCCTGCTCACGGCGTGCGCGCACGCGCCGCGCATCCAGACCACGCTGCGCACAGCCGACACCGCGAGCATTCGACTAGACCGGGTATACGTCTATTCCTTCCTCGATGTCCGCGACCACGAGCTCGGCCAGGATTTCATATCGCAATTCGATCGCCAGCTGCGCGAGGCGCTGCAGCGCGACGGCGTGACGAGCGAGGTGCTTTGGTTCAAGGAATCACCCGTCGCGGCCACCTACTCCCTCGCGCCTACAGGAACGCGAAATTCAAGCACCACCCACATACCGATAGCCGAAGTCATCGCCGCCAATCGAAAAGCAGAGTCTATGTTCCATCCCACGCACCTGCTCATCGTTTTCCCGGCGCAGATCATGACGGGCAACGGAATTTCGCTTACCGTGCGTTGGGATCTGGTGGATAAGCGGCTCGGCAAGGTCGTATGGCAAGCGAAATCCACCGGTTACCATATCGTCTTCAGCAACCGTAACGAAATGGCCGAGGAAAGGGCTCGCTTGCTGGTGGGGGCGTTCGACAAGGAGCTTCATCAGGACGGGCTCGTCCGATGAGCGCTACGCGACGGCACGCGCTTCGCCTCGCCGCCCTGCTTGTCGCTCTTGTCGCCGCGGCTTGCGGAATCACGCCAAAATTCCACTCGGCTGCACCGCCCGTCGGCGACGTCCACGTCACACGCCTGTATGTCTACTCGTTCCTCGAGGTACGTAAAGTGCCCCTCGGGGCGAGCTTGCTGCAGCACGCGGAGCCAATTCTCCAGCAGGAACTGGAGGCCGTCGGGATCCCCGTACAGCAACTCTGGTATCGGGACGTTCCGGTTCGCTCCATCGCGACCGCCCTCAGGCCCGCGGGCTTCGTTCCGGTCGCGCGCACGATCGAGGACAACCGCGCGGCCGAGACCGCGTTTGGACCATCCCACCGATTAGTGGTCGTCCCAACGGCCACGACGTTTGTGGGCACCGCGGCCGGCACGTCGGTCGAGATCCGGTGGGATCTTGTCGACGCGAAGACCGGGAAGCGAATCTGGGCATCGCAATCCGAGGTCGTGAACACGAAGCTCTTCAGCCGTGAAGACAATGCCGACGAGCGCGCGCGGATGCTAGTGCGCGGATTCGTCGAGCAGCTTCGCAACGCGGGAATCATCCGATAACTGCACCGCCGCGGCACGATGCGGGCGTGGTGAGGATGCGGCGCGAGGCGAGACGCCCCGCGCCGCGATACCGACGCTACTTCGGCGAATGCTCGCGCGCCTCGTCGCGAGCCTCCTCGTTGGCCTTCGCGGTCTTCTTCGTCGCCTTGTAGTTCGCGCGCGCTTCCTTCTCGCAGTCGCGCTTGGCGTCGCCGTCCATCTTCTTGCAGGCCGCCTTCGCGGCCTGGTAGTCGGCCTTCGCCTGGGCCTTGTCCGCCTTGAGGTCCGCCCGCTCGGGCGCCGCCGCCATCGCCGAGAGGCTCGCGCCGCAGAGCACCGCGGCCGCCATGCCGATGATTCGCTTCATGGTTCGCTCCTGTCATGTTGGGTACAGGGATTGGAGGGCGCGCCGGGAGAACCGTTTCCCCCGCGCCCCCTCCGCGTGGCGCAGGAGCGCGCCTACGCGGCGTTTCCGCCCGGCTACTTCGCGTCCCGCGCCGAGGGCGCGACCACCTGGTAGAAGACCTCGTCGCGCTTGATCATGCCGAGCTCGAAGCGCGCGCGTTCCTCGATGGCGTCCGAGCCCTGCTTGAGGTCCCGGACCTCCGCGTCCAGCGCCTCGTTGCGCGCCTTCAGCTTCGCCGTCGCAGCGCGCTGCTCCGCGAGCCCCTGGTCGAGCTCGCGCACCCGCAGCCACCCGCCCTTGCCCACCCAGAGCGGGTACTGCAGCCCCACCACCAGCGTCGCGAGGGCGATGGCGAGGGCTTTCACGGGTCAGCGGATCTGGTAGAAAGCATCGCGCCCCGCATAGCGGGCACCCTCGCCCAGCTCCTCCTCGATCCTCAGGAGCTGGTTGTATTTGGCCATCCGGTCCGAGCGCGAGAGGGAACCGGTCTTGATCTGCATCGCGTTGGTGCCCACCGCGATGTCCGCGATGGTGGAGTCCTCCGTCTCGCCGGAGCGGTGCGAGATCACGGCGGTGTAGCCCGCGCACTTCGCCATCTCGATCGCCTCGAAGGTCTCGGTGAGCGTCCCGATCTGGTTGATCTTGATGAGGACGGAGTTCGCGACCCCGCGCTGGATGCCCTCGGCGAGGATCCGCGTGTTGGTGACGAAGATGTCGTCGCCCACGAGCTGGACCTTGTCGCCCAGGCGGTCGGTGAGGAGCTCCCAGCCGTCCCAGTCGCCCTCCGCCATCCCGTCCT
>Ga0207667_10002329_pt1 | contig 23786 bp, 27 predicted proteins | sample KBSCornC52_FD_184301 | JGI IMG/M metagenome (GOLD analysis project Ga0207667, IMG submission 184301) | Corn rhizosphere microbial communities from Kellogg Biological Station, Michigan, USA - KBS Corn C5-2 (SPAdes) (version 2) | ecosystem: Host-associated > Plants > Roots > Rhizosphere > Soil ...
GCCGGGGGACGAGGTGGTACAGCTTTACCTCAGCTTCCCGAATGTCGGCGGAGCGCCAATCCGTGCGCTTCGCGGATTCCGTCGCGTTCATCTGGCGCCGGGCCAGACGCAGGCGGTCGCATTCGACGTGAAGCCGAGGGACCTCAGCATGGTCGATGATCGCGGCAACCGGATCATTCCCGCGGGAAAATATACGATCTCGATCGGCGGAGGTCAGCCGGGATCGGGCCTGCCGACCATCGCCGGTGACTTCACCGTGGCCGGGCAGGCGAAGCTGCCAGAGTGAGCGAGCGGGGCTCGCTGGACCGCAGGGGCTTTCTATCGGCATCCGCCGGTGTAGCGGCGGCAGCTGCAGTGCTGCCGTCGCAACTTGCCGCGCAGCCGGTGGACATTCCCGCCGACACTCCGTCGACCATCGAACAGATCCCCTCCGGGTTTGTGATGCGGCGGGGGCCGGAGACGGTCAGAGTGACGGTGTGCGCGGCGGACGTAATCCACGTTGTTGCCGGTCCGGGAAATCCGACCGGAGCGTCCCCGCAAACGCCTTGGTTCGTAGAACCTGAGGCAAGAGCGGAAGCCGATTTTGCGCAGACGGCGGAGAAAACGACCCTCCGCACGCCGAAGCTGACGGTCGAGGCCGACTTGAAGCGGGGGCTGCTGCGATTTCTCGGCCCGGACGGCAAACCGCTACTTCAGGAATCGGACCGCGTTCAGCGGCGTTACTGGCCGCATCAGGCCAATGGCGAGTCGCTGTACCGTGTCGATCAGCGCTTCTTCCCCGATGCTCTGGAAGGCATTTACGGCCTCGGTCAGCACCAGGAAGGCGTTCTCGATCAGCGCGGAACGGTGATCGAGCTGGCGCAGGCCAACACCAATATCGCGATCCCATTCTTCGTCTCGACGATGGGCTACGGACTGCTGTGGAACACCGCGTCCAAATCCTGGTTCGACAATCGCTTCCCGAGCGAGCTGAAGCTCACCGCCGAAGCCGCCGACGCGATCGATTACTACGTCTTCTACGGCGCTTCGATCGACCGGCTGATCCAGATCTACCGCAAGATGACAGGCGAAGCGCCACTGTTTGGCCGCTGGGCTTACGGCTTTATCCAGTCGAAGGACCGCTATCGCTCGGCCAAGCAATTGCTCGATATCGCTGCGGAATATCGCGACCAGCACGTGCCGCTCGACATGATCGTGCAGGATTGGTTCTGGTGGAGGCGTCAGGGCGATCCGCAATATTCCGCTGAGTATCTCGCGCCTTGGCCGGATGTGCCTGCTGCACTCGCCAAACTGCACTCCGAAAATGTTCACGCGATGATCTCTGTCTGGGCCAAGATGGATCCTCAGTCCGAGAACTACGCCGCGATGAAGCAGCTCGGGCTGCTGGTGCCCGAGACCGACATCTACGACGCGACCAATCCCGCCGCCCGTGATTTCTACTGGAAGCATCTGATGGGCGTGAAGTTCGCGGAAGGCTGGGACGGCTTCTGGCTCGACAGCAGCGAACCCGAAATCTGGAACGGCCAGAGCGATGCGTCGCTGAACGCCAAGCGGCTGCATATCGGCAACGGCGCGCGCTACACCAACATTTTCCCGCTGATGCATTCCGGCGGTGTGCACGACCACTGGCGTGAGGCGACGGACCGGAAGCGCGTCTTCATCCTCACGCGTTCGGGTTTCCTGGGGCAGCAGCGGAATGCAGCGGTCGTGTGGTCGGGGGACGTGATCGGCAGCTGGATGACGTTCCGGCGCCAGATCACTGCGGGCCTGAATTACCAGATGTCTGGCCTTCCGTACTGGACGACTGACATAGCGGGTTACGGCTGGCCCTATGAGCGCGATACGCGCGATCCCGATTACCAGGAGCTTTACACGCGCTGGTTCCAGTACGGTGTCTTCTGCCCGATCCTTCGGACCCACGGCCACCGGTCGAATGACACCAACGAGCTTTTCAGCTACGGTGCCGCGACCCCGATCCTGATCGCCTACGAGAAGCTTCGCTACCGGCTGCTGCCCTACATCTATTCGCTGGCGTGGCGGGTGACGAATGAGGGCTACACGATTCAGCGAGCGCTGCCGATGGACTGGCCGGCCGATCAGCGGGTGCGGGACATCGGCGATCAGTTCATGTTCGGCCCTGCCTTCCTCGTCGCGCCGGTGACGGAACCGGGCGCGGCCGAGCGCAGCGTCTACCTGCCGCAAACCTCAGGCTGGTACGATTTCTGGACCGGCCAGAAAATTGAAGGCGGAAAGACGGTGCTGGCGCCGACACCGCTCGACCGTCTTCCACTGTATGTTCGCGCCGGCTCGATCGTTCCGCTGGGGCCGGTAGTCGAGAACGCCGACTCGCAGGTGACGGAGCTCGAGGTTCTGGTTTATCCGGGTGCCGACGCCGAATTCGATTATTACTCCGACAGCGGGGACTCGTACGATTACGAGAAGGGTCAGCATCGGGTGATCCCCATGCGCTGGGACGACAATGGGCGAAGCCTGACGCTCGGAAAGGCTCAGGGGAACTATCGGGAAATGCCAAAGCGCATCCAGGTCCGGCTGGTAGTCGTCGGGGCCGGAAAAGGCGCTGGGCCAGAAGCAGCAGCTTCGAGCAATAGTGAGGGCATTTACGAGGGGCAGCCGCTTACCCTGCGTGCGATCTAGTCCTTGCAGCTTCTGCACATGTGAAATACGAGCGCGACCATGAAAAACGCCATTACTCAGACAAAATCGGCATGAAGGCGGCCGTCTGCCAAGAGCCGTTCAATCTTCGAATGGTCGATCGCGCAACTCCCGAACGCTCCGAAGGCGAAGTTCTGGTCCGGATCAAACGCGTCGGGCTGTGCGGCACCGATTACCACATCTTTGCCGGCCGACATCCATTTCTCGCGTATCCACGGGTGATCGGTCACGAGCTTTCCGGCGAAGTTGCTGCCGCTGATCCCGGCTCGCGTTTCCGAGAAGGCCAGCTGGTCGCCATCAACCCCTATCTATCCTGCGGGACTTGCATCGCCTGCCGCAAAGGCAAGCCCAATGCGTGTGTGAATATCCGGGTGCTCGGAGTTCACACTGACGGCGGCATGTGCGAGCTGCTCAGCGTGCCCGAGAGCGCCTTGGTCGATGCGACCGGCCTCACGCCCGATCAGGCAGCGATGCTTGAATTCCTCTCGGTTGGCGCACACGCAGTGGCTAGGTCTGAGCTACAATCCGGCGAACGTGTGCTCGTCGTTGGGGCTGGTCCGATCGGGATTGGGACCGCACTGTTCGCCAGGCTGCAGGGCGCGAAGGTGACGCTCGTTGACCGTCGCGAAGCGCGGCTCACCTATGCGCGAGGCCACCTCGGATTCGACCGTGTTGTTACCGCCGGAGACGATGTTCATCATGTGCTCGCGAGTCTGACAGAAGGCGAGATGTTCGACACGGTCTTCGAAGCGACCGGCTCACTCGAATCCATGGGTCAGAGCCTCGCCTATGTGGCGGCCGGAGGGACTCTGGTGTTCGTCGGCGTCGCCCCCGGGGAGATCGTCTTCTCCGACCCCGAGTTCCACAAGCGCGAGACGACGCTGATCGCCAGCCGCAATGCGCTTGCAGAGGATTTCGAGCGGGTGATGGCGGCGATGAAGACGGGGCTGGTGCCGACCGCTGCACTTCATTCCCACAGTTTTGCTGCGGAGGAGACCCCAACGCGCTTGCCGGAGCTCATTGCCCACGCGGATCACGTTTTGAAGGCGATCGCCTACTTCTGAGCGAGTACGCAGGTCGAATTGCCGACGAGGAAGAGTGCTGGTGAGCCCAGCTGGATTCGAACCAGCGACCTACTGATTAAAAGCTAGAACGTCTAGGTCGGCTGATGTGGGCTCACGTATGGTAAATGACTGAAAACCTAAGGTTTCCGGTTTGCGTCTGTATGCTCATGTCGTATCAAATCGCATGAACTCCTATCAAATCTCTATCAAAATGGAGGCCTCATGCCGCGCGCCAGATTGACCGACGAGACGATCAGAAAACTCCCATCCGCCGAAACCGGCACTGTTTGGTACATGGACGATAAGCTGCCCGGCTTCCAGCTGTCCATCGGAACGAGGACTCGAACCTTCTATGTGGTGAAGTCCCTGCACGGGCGGAACGTCCGAAAGAAGATTGGCGAGTGGCCGGGAGTAACGGCGAAAGCGGCTCGCGACGCGGCGGAGCAGCTTCGGGGAGTCATCTCCTCGGGCGTCGATCCACGCCGCAAGAAGACCGCCACCCTCGACGAGACGTTGGACGACTATATCGAGCACAACATGCACCCGTCGCGCGCGAAGATGACGCAGGCGACGGCGGACTCTTACAAGGCGTTGGTTCGGCTGCACTGCTCGAAATGGCGCTCTCGCGACCTCGCGGACATCACTTTCCCGGACCTCGCGTCGCTGCATAAGCGGCTAGGGGAGAAGCCCTACACCGCGAACCATGTGGTGAAGCTCATCCGCGCCCTGTTTAAACATCGCGGCCTCGAAATGCGCATTCCCAAAGGCTTCTTCTACAAGGAGGAAAAGCGCGAGAACGCGATCAGTGACCTGAAGGACTTCGGCAAGCGTGTCGCGAAGCTCGACTGGAAGGCAAAGCGCGCTGTCTGGCTGCTCGGCACTTACACGGGCATCCGCCGCCGCTCCCTGACGAATCTCGAATGGTCAGCCGTCGATCTGGAGGAGGGGACGATCCACCTCGACCGCATGAAGAACGGCCTCGCGCGGACCCTGCCGCTGTCGAAACCGGCCATTGCCGTGCTCAAGGACATGAAAGGTCTGCACCCGAGATGGGTCTTCCCACGTCGCGACAACGGCGGGCCGATCATCGAGGTTCGAGACGACGAGCTGCCCTATGTCTTCCACAACACCCGCAACGTGTTCTCCGAGGCGGCTTATAACTGCCTCCTGCCCGAGCCCGTGATCGCCTATCTGCGCGGCGACAAGCTGACGCAGACGATGGGCCAGAAATACGTTTCAAGGCTTGATCTTGGAGTCATGCGGGAGGCGACGGACAAGATCGGCCTCTACCTTTCAGGCCACTTGCAACCCGCATAATCCGATTCCATACTGCGCCAACCGTGCTTCCTCCTGCGGATGCCTATGCAGGAGAGGTCGGGGCGAGAAGATGGTGCCTTGGCTAACGCCGAGTTGCGGAATGAACCGGGCACCTGCGCGTTGAGCCTTACGGCGCGCAGGACGGCACCCAGGACGGCAGCGCCCCCGACTGATTAGCACTCCCGAACGATGCCCACGGAGAAGGACCGTGCGCGGGAGTGCATCCCCATGGATGTTTTGAATGAAGTCTCGCGCCTGATCGAGCACGCGCACTATCCACCCATCGTTACCGAGCGCGAAGCCGCCCGGATGATCTCAATGTCCGTCGATTGGCTGCGCGAGCGGCGATATGCGGGCGAGGCTCCGGCTTATCTACGCATCGGGAACAAGGCCATCCGCTACGAACGCGACGAGTTGCTCGCCTTCATGCGGAATCACCGCGTCGATCATCAACCGGCTGAGGGCGTGAACGGCAACTAGGCCGATCACGCCCTCGCTCGTGGCAATGGTCGATCTGCACAATCGTCATACAGTGGCTGCATCGCGCGCCCAACCGATTGAACCGGCTGTTGCCTCAAACCCCGAGGTAACAAGAAAATGCACTGGGTTCACGAACTCGCGTCGAAGATGGACTCGACCGCTTACGGTCGGTTCACCGGCAATCCAAACTGCAAGTACGTCAAAGTCGACGAGCCGCTAACGGCGGACCTGATCGACCGTCACCTAAGCGGCGGTCAGGCGGTCGCAGCTTACGTCCTCAGTGATCGCGGCGGCGAAGGAAAGCTGGGCTGCGGGCACGTCCTCGCCTTCGACTTCGACGATCATGGCGGCGATCTCCCGTCTGGCTACATGGAAGCGGTAGTCCTCAAACTGATCGGCCTGCTGAACGTCCCTAACGTCTGCGTCCGGTCGGGCGGCGGGCGCGGCTATCACGTCTTCATCGTCTTCGAGAAGGCGAAGCGGGCGGATCAACTGCGTAAGATCGGCACGGAGGTTCTCAAGGCTCTCGACGCGGCCGACGTTCGCGGCCCTGTTCGTGGCGAGGACGGGAAGTTCCCTGCGCTCCGAATCCGTGAAGGTGACGGTGGCGTCGGGCAGGGGCAAATCGAGATTTTCCCGAAGGGGACAAGCGGCCATTACCTCTTAGCCCTGCCGCTCGCCCGGAACTCGGTTCGCATGAAGGTCGAGAACGGGACGCTCGTCGAGTCCGATGAAACCGATCTGCCGCTGGTCGTTCCGCAGAAGCCCGGTCCAAAGACCGGCAGCGACAAGGAACCTGACCGCGACGCCGCGTTCGCTGCCGTGGTCTCGAAGCGCGATCCGGGCAGCTATCGCGATTGGGTTGCTGTTGCCCGTCGGCTCGTCGCCGCGTTCGGCGTGGACGATCCTTGGGCGAAGCAAATCTGGACCGAATGGTCGATGACTGCGCCGGGTGCAGACGATGCGAAGGCGCAGGCGGATAAGTGGACGGCGTGCTCCAAAGGCAAGCTCTTATCCCCTGCGACGTTCTGGCTCGACGCTCGGGACAACGGTTACACTGGGCCTGTCCCGTTCTCGAAAAGCGAACTCGACAAGCATCAGGTGCTCGACTTCGCAGCCGGATTCGAAATCTTCCGGTCGCAAGACAATGAGACGTTCGCCTGCATCGCGCCACGTCGGTTCACGCAGATCAGGTCTCGCGAATTTGAGGCCTGCATCCGTCGAGCAGCAGCCGATCGAGGCCGCCCGATGCTCAAGGCCGAAGACCTCAACGCCGCGATCAAGACGCTCGATGCTTACGCCCTTGCGGAGCCGAAGACCGAGTTCTGCTTGCGCTTCGGTAAGGACGGCGAGAAGCGGTTCTTATCCTTGGCCGACGAAAACTCGACGGTGATCGAGATCGACGAGCAGGGGTGGCGCGTCTGTGACGATCCCCCGGTTCGGTTCTTACGCGGCGACGGGCGCGAACTGCCGATGCCCGAACCCGGTGGCTCGCTCGACGAGCTGAGCCGCTTCGTGAACGTCAATGACGATAACCTGCCGCTATTGCTGGCTTGGATGGTCGCCTGCTTCGTCAGGCCGGGAGATGAAGCGCCGATTGCCGTGCTCACCGGCCCTGCCGGATCGGCCAAGTCGTCCGTACTGCAAATCGTCGTCGATCTGCTCGACCCGAAAGCTGGCCTTCGCGCGGGGATGCCGAGCAAGGAAGATGATCTCGTGGTGGCGGCGCATCAGGGGGCCGTCGTGTCATTCGACAACGCAACGACCCTGAACAAGCTGTCCGATCCGCTCTGCCGTCTCGCGACGGGCGGCGGTTTGCGGAAGCGGACTTTGTTCACCGACAAGGACGTGACCGCAATCGACGTGATCCGCCCCGTGATCATCGCTGGGATCGACCCTGTTGCTCATCAGCAGGATCTCATTGAGCGGTTGCTGATCATCGAACTGCGTCCGCCTGCCGAGCGCATCGACGATGAGCGGCTGCGGCAGATGGTCAGTGAAGCTCGTCCACGGTTGCTCGGTTGGCTGCTCGATCTTGTCTCGAAGGTGCTCGCCATGCCGGTTCCGTCGAATCTCGACGGTGCCCGCATGACGGGGTTTTCGAGTGTGGGGGAGCGCGTGGCCATTGCTCTTGGCCGGAAGCCCGGATGGTTCATGGACCGGTATCGCGCGATCCTCGCTGAAAGCGCCGAAGAAGGAGCGGAAGGCGATTGCGTGTTCCAGCTAGTCCTCATGCTGCTCGCGAATGGCGATGGTCGTCCGTTGCGCGCGACTTCTGGGCAGCTACTCGACGCGCTGCACAAGCACGTAACCGGTGGCCTGATCAACGTGAGCATCAAGGACGTGCCGAGCGATCCGCGCGCCATGACGTCTCGGATCAATCGGGTGGTTCAGCCGCTAAGCCGCTTCAAGGGAATTGAGTCGGCGCGAGGGAGGGATCGGGAGTGGATTTTCTATCCGGCTCCTATGAACATGGCCGAAGCCGACGCGGCGGTTGATGCCTTGTCCGTCGAACCGCCGTTCTGATGGGACGGTTGGGACGGTCGGGGTCCGTGATTTTCGATCTAAGCGCGTAAATTAGTTGGATGGATGGACTATGATTGCGCTCCATCCATCCAATTATCTTTTCCATGAAGTCCTGAAATCATGGGCCGGGACCGTCCCGACCGTCCCACGTCGCCAAACCTGATCAAGCCATACTTCCGGCGCTCCGTCCGCGCTGGCTGTTCGGCTGGCGCGGATTAGGTGGCGGCCCTCGATCAGGAGGCAGAACCGGCGATGATCGTCGTCTGCCGACCGGCGCGAACTAGGTGGAACAGCGCGCAAACGATCAAGCGCCTATCAAACCGCTTATCTGCGCCAACAGATTGCCGCCCGATCTGACCGGGTTAGGCGAAGCGCGCCACGTGATTGAGGATTACTTGGCGCAAAGCTCCGGTTGATCGCCACCGGTGCTGGACCTGACACGTGCAGCCATGTCAGCGCAGATTATCCCGCTCGGGCGCGCAGAGAACGTCGAGGCCGCTGCGCCCCTATGTCCACCGCGCCCGCAGTCGTTTCGTGTAGCGCTGACCGGCGCTCTGCGGCGCTACTGGCGGCGGACCCGACTGACCGTCGAAGGCTTCGGCTGGCTCTGCGCCGCGGCCTCGATCTTTGCGGCGGTGAGGGGTTGAGTTGGAAGTGGCGGGTGGCCCTGCTGAGCCTCGCTCTATACCTCGCGCTGTTCTTACTCTTCGTCGCCGCGTGCCACCGGCTGTAAACGGCGACTCTCCTGTTCCGCCAGCAAGCGCTTGATGTCTTGCTCCCCTTCATCGGCCATCTGGCGGAGAATGCCAGCAGCGCGCTGGTCTGTGATCGTGGCGGCAAGTCGGCGGCACTGCTCGACGCGCGCTCTCATGTTGGCGATGGTGTCCTCTCCCACGGCGATCACAAAGCCGTGCGCGGGGAGGCGTTCCGTATTCACCCGTCGAGGGGGCAAGTTTGTCCGGAGTGTTGCCTACCCGACACAGACGGGGGCTAACCGACCCGCGTTTCCTCGTCCTCTTCGGCAAGCTCCGGCTCGTTAGAGTTTGCCGCAAGCTTGGATCGGCAGTCATCGAGTAAGGCGCGGCAGCGCTTCAAGCTTTGCGTTAGCTCGGCATTGACCTGCTGTAGGTCCTCAACTTGTTGCGTATCGCGCGGATCGGACACAGGAAACCTATTGGTGGCGGGCGCGAAGAAAACGCCGCCCGCTCAACAGGGTTCCCTACGGCGAGCGGCCTACCAAACGTCTTTCTTCGGCCCCGCTATCACGCATTGCGCAACGGCATCAGCGGACGCGGTGTAAGCGGCCTCTGCCTTCTTCCAAGGCGAACCCCACCACTTGCCGATGCCAAGCCATGCGCCGCTGCCGGTATCGTTGAACCACTCCAGGCCCGTCTGAGTGATGCGGAACCGACCATCGCGGGCCTCGAACGTGAAGCGGCTCCGCAGCTTCCAAACGGGGAAGCTTCCGGTTTCGAGCGCACTCTGCGCGACGATGATCCCATTATCGAGATCACTGCTGACGATCTGCGGCGCGTTGACGGTCCCGGAGCGAAGGTTCTGCGCGATGCAGGTCTGCGCCCGAGTGGCGATCTCCTTCGGCGTGCCCGCCGTCTGGTACACCTGACTCGTCACCTCGGTTAGATACTCGGCGGCGGCGACAGACGAGGAAAGTGTGACCAAGGCAATCAGGGCGCCCCAACGATGAACCATGCTCTCTCCAATCATTGCTACTCGCCCGCGTCGGTCTTGGACTCGTTACCGTCCGGGAAGTCGATTGGCGCGCGGCGCAGCGACTTCGGGCCGTCCACGTAAATGTCGATGAAGCACTCGGGGTCAGTGTATTCCGAGCCAGCGGTGAAGGTGGTCAGGAGGGAAATCTTGCCGCCGTCTGTCGCCACGCGGAAATCCTCGATACCCGCGACCATGACGGGAGAGACGGACTTCGAGCGATGGTAGGTGTTCCCGCCCGGCGACTTTCGAACGACCGCCGCCTTGTCCGCACCCTTCGGCTCGTAGGATCGCTGCCCAAACATCGAAGTGAGCTTGTCGAGCAGCCGCCCATGCATTGCCTCGCACTGCGCGGCGGTGACGCCCGCCTTGTAGATGCGCCCGATGCGCAGATCGGTGAGTTTGCCGTCCTCGTTGAAGTCGAGCGTCGGCATCAACTCCATTCCGGCGAAACTCGGGCGGTATGAGCGTTTGGGATTAGCCGAAAGCGAGCAGCCCTTGACCGGAATCTCGTTGCGACACTTTTGGAAAGACTCAGCATCCCATTCAACGCCGCGAGCAGCCGTGATCGCATCGTCGAAAGACATGCCGAATGTGAACTCGTCCCATTTCTTCAACGGCGCGGGAGGCGAGGGCTTTGCCGAAGCCTGTGCCGGACTGTTCTCGGCTTTCTGGCCAGCGGCCGGCGACTTGCTGCAAGCAGCAGCCACGACAAGCAGCAGGACGCTTGCGCGGCGCACCTTAGCCGCGAAGCAGCTTGAGCTTCTGCGAGGTGAACTCCTCCTCGCTCAAGACGCCGCTGTCCCTAAGCTCAGCAAGCTTCTTCAACTCGTCGGCCTTGCTCGACGGCGCGGCGGCGTGAACGCCAACCGCCATTGGGCTGACGCTGAACTCATTGACGATGCGGTTTACCGCCGACTCAATCGCCGCCTTCACGGTGCCGCGTTGGTAGAGATAGAAGGCAATCGGGATCAGCCAGCCGATGTAGGTGAAGAGCAGGATGATCAGGAACAGCCAGAACCAGCCGGAAGGCCGATAGTCCGTTTCCGATACGAGCAGATAACCGCCGCCTGTCCGCTGCAACGTCAATCGGGTTACGTCGCTGCGATTGATCGAGCCGAACGATGCTTCGACCATCCTTGCCGTCAGCTTGGCACCCTCAAGTCGCGTCTTGCTAGAAATCTTGCTGAACTGCCGCTGGGCGAACTCCATGACGGCTTCCGGCGACTCATTCGTGATCAGTCGCTCGCTCACTTCAAAATGCATTACTGGCCCCCGTTACTCGAACCGCAGAGTGCAACAGCCGAGCGATATTGCAAGCGCGCCGTTAGGCGAGCCGCAGTTTAGGCAGAGTTAAGCTCGGATTGCTGACCGGGTTACAGGGCGGGCGTCAGCTCTTTCTCGTGATCGCTGCCCATCTCATCGTCCCATTGCAGTTTGATGTGCGCCCGGAGCGGCGATCCCATGTGAATGGCTGCGATCAACTCGACGGCTTGATGCTGCTCTAAGATTGGCACCGGAAAGCGATGATCAATGTCGCTCTGGATCAGGAATGTCTCATCGGCGCTGGCAAGGTCGATGAGTCGCACGTTTCGCGCGGTGCCCTTGCCCCGGTTGAAGACTTTGAGGCGGTACTTGTTCTTCCCAACCTCGATCAGATTCGCAGAGAGGTCCGCCTTCTTCTCCGCAACGGTTTCGGCTGTCTCGCGGTCAATCAGGATGCGGTTGAGCCGATCCGTCGTCTCGCCAAACTTGTTCGTCTTGTGCAGAGACACGAGCGAGACGATCAGCGCCGCAAGCGCCACGCCCGCACCGGCTATGCTGCCAACATCGCTAGGGGTCACTTGAACTTCTTGAACATGTTCGAGAGGTCCTTCCGAACGTCGCCGAGGATATCCGACTTCATGTCCTCGACCTCGCCCTCGATCCGGGCACCGTTCTCCGCAATCAACTCGTCCTTGGTCGCATAAACTCGGTCGCAGCCGGTGCAGCGGATAGGCCCACCGGCCTCGTCGAACTCGAACTGGGTTCCCCCGCAAGTCCCGCACTGCATTGAGACCGAGCGCGAATAGTCGTCCTTCATTTTCGCCTCCTCGTGGCTCTGTAACCCGGTGAGAACGCAAAGGGAACAAGGTAGTGCCTCAATCCTCGGCACACGTCTTCGCAGAGCCTCGTATCGTGATCACTGCCTGCAATGCGCGGTTTCGGGCGCAGGGCGGCGGGGGCTCGGTCACCTCCACCTCGTCGCCCTGTTCGCCGCCGCGATACGGAGATTTTTGATCATGGCCTATGCTGACGCGAGCGACCGGCTCGATGCTGTCACTGTCAGTGATGATGAAGCCTACACCTGCCTCATCGCCTACGCCCTTCCTGTTCTGCGAGTAGAGCGGCAGCGCCCGGACGGGCCGCGCTGCATCATCTGGCGCAATCCGCCGTCTGACGCAGATCAGGCGAAGGCAATCGAACTCGTCGGCTCAGCTTCGCACTCTTGGTAAGCGATGGCCGAGGACATGGAGCGCATCGCTCGCGCGACTATTTCCCAGGCCTTGAGCGATGCTGGAATCGGTATGGCGAGCGGCAAGCGCGTCATGGTCAGCGCGCTCGATCGAGACGAGGCACGGGCTTTCCTGCTCTCGGAGACCGGCGCGTGGAAGCAAGCACGAGAGCTATGGTGCTCGCTTGCCGACCTCGATCCCGAAGCACTGCGGCGACGGACGGCTGAAGTGCTGTCTGGTGATAAGCCGTTGTTCGCGCCGACGCCGCCGCCGAAAGCGCCGCGAGTGCCGAAAGGCCCTGCGCCGAGCGAGATGCGTAAGCGGGCGGCTCCGACGCCGGGGACGACGAAGCTAAGCTCTGTCCTCTACTATCTCAAACGACCGGAAGGCGTCTCAGTCGACGAGTTGGTGCAGCTGGGTTGGACGCGTCAGGCAGCGCAAACCGGCATCTACGAGATGCGCTTGTATGGGATCGTCCCGACGCGTGGCCCAGATGGCCGTTATCGCGTCAGTCAGGCAGCGTAACTTGCTACCTTAGACTCCGGTAACGCCACGCCGCCTTCTCCTCGCATCATTGCCTCACACGAACAGGTAGGGCCTGTGTCGAACTGATCGACCTTCACCTCCCTGCCGCCGTGCAAGGAGGTTTCATTATATGGACGAGCAACAACTTTCCGCCCTGATCAACGCCGCCGTTCAGGAGGCCGTTCAGCGGACGACCGCCGAGCTGTCAGCACAGTTTGAAACGGCGACGGCAGGCCTGCGGAAGAACCGCGACGAACTCTTAGCCGAGAAGAAGACCGGCGAGGGGAAGGAGCCTGTCACTCACGAGAACTTCGACGAGTGGCTCGCCGGGTTGGATGCGCGGATCGCGAAGATCAAAGCGGACGGCGCGAACCTGACTGGCAAACCCGCCGCGCCAGCCGTCGCGCAGGTCCGCGAACACACCATTACTCGCGAGCAGGCGCGGAGCGGGCAGGCATACCGCGAAGCGAAGGCGGCAGCCGAGAAGGCTGGTGTCCCGCTTCGCATCGTGGACGAGAACGCACCGTCCCAAGAGCGGCGAGGGTCTCCGGTCAAATACGTGAAGGATGCTGATGCTGGCGTCCTTTACGTCAACGCCGACATGATCCGCCGCTACGGTCAGGCCCGGTGCCGCGAGATCGCGGCGGAACAGGGCGCGTCGAGTATGCGCGCCTTCCGCTCGGCCGACGATCTGCCCGCCGGTGTTGCCGCCGCCCACGCGCAGGCGATGGCGGATCGAAGCAATCTGCTCGGCGGTGAATGATGACTCCGCTCTATCGCGCCCTCTGCGAGGCCGCCCTTAACGATGCGGGGGTCTTAGAGCCGTCCGTCTCGGCAACCGGCGAGTTCCGTGACGAGCTAGGCGACCTGCTGCAAGCGGACGACGGCGTTGCGCTGATCCTGCAAGCACTCGCGCTTGCCGACGCCGCGACGGGCGCAGCCGTGGGTCGCGAAGTCGTAAAGGCGCTCGCGAAGCAGACGGGCGTCGAGGGACTGGAAGCGCGATACGAGGCTGAGTGCGCTAGCGCTCATGATTTCTCCAATGGCTGGTGGATGGTGGACGGCTTGCATCGTGCGACCCGAAGCCTCGCCTCGCAACTTGAGTACTAGGCATGACGGCGAAGAAGCCGGGCAGGACGTGCCAGTGCTGCGCGCACCCGCGCGTTGCGGACCTCGACCGCGACCTCGTTCGCGGCGACAAGCCGAGCGCAGTTGGACGCAAGTACGGCTTGCACCCTGACGCTGTTCATCGCCACGCTCGCAATCACCTGACGGAAGAACAGCGCCGCGAGATCGCTGTCGAGATCAAGCGTGATCGGGCGCAGGCCGTCGCGACCGAATTGAACGACGAGCGGCTGGACATCAGCAACACCTACGAAGCCCTCGCCCGCCGCGTCGAACGGCTGATCACAAAGGCCGAAGAGGCGGACAACGACACGCTCGCGCTCGCGAGCATGGAAGGCCTGCGCAAGGTGCTCCACGACATTGCGACGATGCAGGGCAAACTCGCCCAGCAGCTAACTGTCCAAGTCAGTCTCATGGAATCGCGCGAGTGGATCGAGCTTCGAGTCATCCTCGAAGGGATCTTCCGCGATCATCCGGCAGCGGGCGCAGCGTTCCTCGAACAGGCGCGCCGTCGCCGTCTGTCGATTGCTCATGCTCAATGAGTGGCTGCTGTCGCTCGAAGAACGGCTCGACCCCGTTCTACTGTTCGAGCGCTTCGTCGAGAACGACGCCGATCCTTGGCAGCGGCATGTTCTCATGTCGTCCGCATCGACTATGGCGCTGCGCGTCTGCCGTCAGGCGGGCAAGTCCTGTTGCCTCGCGACCCTCGCTATTATCGAGATGCGGCGCGGCGGGACGGTGCTCGTCATCTGCCCTGCCGAGCGCCAAGCCAGAGAGCTAGCCAGGAAGGTCCGCGAGTATCTTCCGAAGACGGACCTTCGAGTTGAGCGCAGCACCCAAACCGAGATCGAGTGCAGCAACGGCGCACGTCTGATCTGCGTCCCTTCAACGGGCGCATCCATCCGTGGCTTCACCGTCTCGCTGCTGCTGATCGACGAGGCGGCGTTCTGCGACGAGGAGAGCCTCATTGCGGTGCTGCCGATGGTGACGGACAACGGGCGAACGATCTTCGCGAGCACCCCAGCAGGACGGCAGGGCATGTTCGCCTCGCTGTTCCTCGATCCGAAACCGGGCGTCGAGCGCATAGTCGTTCGCGGCACCGACATTCCGCGTCTTGCAGACCGTGTCGAGCGACTGCGCATTGCGCTTCCGCCGACCAAGTTCCGGCAGGAGGTCGAGGTCGAAATGCTCGGCGGCGGCGAAAACTACTTCGACATTGCGGCCATCGAGAAGGCCGTCTCACCGATGGAGGCCCTATGTCTGTGACCTGTGAGATTCTGGCGGACGGCACGGCTGTCCTGCCGACCGGCAATGACCCTGCATCCGAACGGGTGACGGGATATTCGCGCTACTGGCTCGGCGTCGATCTTGCGCAAGCGCAGGACAACACGGCGCTCGTCTGCGTCCATGATGAGTGCCTGCCTGTGTGGGTTGGCGGCCGGCAGGCGCTTGGGCCGCGGCGGCGAACCATCGTCTTCGCGGACAAGTTCAAGGGCATCTCGTATCCCGACGTGGTCAGCCACGTGATCCGCACGATGCTCAAGGAACCGCTGCGCGGTCGCACCAAGCTCGTCATTGACGCATCCGGTCTTGGGCGGGTGGTCAGTGACTTGCTCCACGAGCAGCGCATTCAGCACCACGCCATTCAGATGACGATCGGTCAGAACTGGGTCGAGAAGGACCGTTACGTGAACGTCGGCAAGACGTTGCTACTCGAAACTCTATCGCTGCTGTTCGCGACCGGCGATCTCGCGTTCGCCCATGATCTGCCGCTCCGCGCCGACATCCTAGCCGAGCTCGAAACCTTCCAGCTCGAGACGACGGCGGCTGGCAATCAGGTGATCACACAAGGCAAGTCAGGCGCGCACCACGGCGACTTGGCTATCGCGCTCGCCGCCGCCTGCTTTGCGTCCGAGCATCTGGTTCCGGGGTTCACCGGCGTCGGTCAGCTAGAGAACTATTGGTAGCGCCGCGCAGCGCCGGTCAGCGAACGCGGAGACGGGCGGCTGCCCTATGGACGTAGGGCGACGGCCTTCACGCGCCTTGCTGCGCCGCTATCGCGGTTCCTCAGCGCACTTATACTCAAGAAGCTTCGCTCGAATGAGTTGCGCCTGAGAGACACCGAAATTGGCATTCTTCGCTGCCAACTTCGCGCCGAACGAAGCGTCGATCCGGTCAACGAGGCGCTTTCGGTCGTCGCACGAGATTACCAAGTGGCTGGCGTGGCCTTGGGAGTCAGGCACGTCACTGATGAGCGTGCCGAATACGAGCGGTGACGCCTCGAACATGGTGTTGTCGAGATAGTCCAGTTGCGCCCGAATCTGAGGCATCAGGGTCGCAAGCGCCTTATAATCAACGCCTTCCTTCGGGCCTTCGGCGAAGGCCGAACAAACCTTCGTCATCTGTGCTACGATCTGCTGCCGTTGGCCGTAAAGGTCCGCAATGGTTTGCGGCACCGTTTGAAGCTCTTTGTCGACTCCGACCAAATGCGTGGTTCGCATCGTGCGCATAGCTGCCGCGACCTCTAGATCGTACCGGGTGTTGCTGTGGATGCACGCCATCATCGGCGCTTGTGGCTGCCCTTGCGCCTTATCTTCCTCAAGCTCGCGAGCGGCGGCGTCCCTCAAGTCCTCGAACGTCGCGAGTTGGGTGATGTAGTTCTGCACAAATTGCAGCGGAGGCGTGTCGTTAGATGGTGCAGCCGACCGCTGCGGCGGTGCCGCCACCGCGGCCGTGCTGAACGACGCCAAGAAGAACCCGAGCCACAGCGAACGCCCGCTCATACTCGCCCCCTTTTCGGCAGGAAATTACCGTTCACGGTGTCGGTCTCGCAAGGCAAAACTTGTCAGCAAGAACGACCTTCTCCTTGTCCACTGCCTTGAAATACGTTTCGATCCAACCTTGGTGGATGCCCATTACCTGCTCATTCATATAGTAGCCTCGGAAATAGCAGGTTCCGTTCGCAAACTGGGTATTACCCCGCAGGTTCACGGCTAGTCCGCCGTCCATCGGGTCTTTCGGATTTGTCGGCCTGCTGAACGAGTTAAGCGCGGAGTCTTTGCACTCGGCATTCTTCGCGTCGGCCCAAAGCTCGATGAAGACGATCTGACCATCGTGCTGCGGCGGATCAGATGAAAGGTTGCCCTCGCCGTCCACGGATGGGGTCCAAACGGGTATTCTAGTGCGCCGATCTTTCGGCTCGCATATTGGGATTGGGCCGACGGCCACAGTCGTCTTTGTCGCCTTTGGCGAAGTGTCTTCCGAGTGCTGGGTGGGAGTGGGGCTCACACACTTTCCAGCCTCGCAAACCCGATCCCCTTTGCATTGGATGTCCATCGAGCATTGCGGCCCGTTCGCTGTGGCCACCCCCGTTTTCTGTTGTGGTGCTGGATTGTGACACGAGGTCAGCAAGCAAACTACGCTGCCGAGAATTACTCGCCTCATGGTTGGTGCCCAATCATTCAAGGTTTGCTTAGCCATCCTTGCAAGTAGCTAGCCAGCAAGACGGCGGCGGCGCCTGCCGTCAAAGCGATGAGCCAAGAGATCAAGCTGGGCGCCACTCGCGATCCGAAGCCGACGGGTTTCTTCGTCAGGTAAATCGCCGCCAAAGGCACATAGCGGCGGTTCAGCCAGTCCAGACCGAAAATCAGGGCAAGGACCCCGCCCATCAAAATGGCGCGCTCGCGAAGACTTCCAAGGCTAGGCAGGACAACAATGCTGCCAAGCAGAAGCAGCTGGTTCAATCCGATGCCAACGCGTTTGAAAGTCGTCGGATAGCTTCGCTCAAACGGCTTTACGCTCCGTTTCAGCCTCTCCATCATGCCGAGAACCCAAGCTTCATCGCCTCCCTGAGTCATAGCCGCGTTGGACTGTGGTCCGAATTCTACAGAGATCACTCGATTGACGCCCGTGCCTTCGGGCTCGGAGCCGAAAAGTTTGAGAACCACTGCGCGAGGAGCACCAAAAGTGAGCGCCTTGAAGTCTGGCAAAAACCTCGCCTCTTCCGTTGCGCCGACGACGGTCACAATGACCTTGGCACTCTTCAACTCGCGTTGAATCTCATCGGCTAGGCCGGTGATCTGTTCGCGGTCGATCTGGATTGCGCCGAATTGGTGCCGTGCCGTGTGCAACTGATCGCGAGTGGCTTCGGCTTCGCCTGCTGTCGCCTGTCCTTGCACGTGAGGAAACAACACGAACGTTCCGGCGGTGCCTATCGTAGTTGCCCATTGCCCTTCGAGCTGGCCCTTCTGGTTCAGGGTAGCGGTGGCGTTAAGAGTCCCGAACCCTTCGGGCTGCCCGTCGGGCTGTCCTGCGAGTTCGAGTTTGGAGCCGTCGAAAGCGCCTGTGAGAGAGTAAACAACGACGCCAACGTCTGTGTCGTTGAAGTGCAGCTTGCCGGTTAGGTTGGCATCGTCGCCCTCGAACGTAACGAAGAGCTTGCCCGTGTTCGTGCCGAAGGCATTGCCTGCCCAAAGACGCCCTAAAGTCATCGGCAGGAATACTGATCATTGTTGTTACTGGAGTCTAGGTGAGCCGCTCGATTGGTAGCCGTCCCGGAATGCGTCATTTTCAGACGGTGTGGTTCTCACAGCTGGCTTGACGACGCGCCGCCGCGCCGCAATGTGGACTCGCCATGGTTCAGACCTTCGCACGAGCATCAACCCGCGCTGATCGAAGCGCCCGCCGTGCGCCTTCCTCGCTCACTCCGCTCTTACCGTAGCCCCATCGGCTCGCGGTAACGCTCGGCAATCCCGCCGCGCGCAACCGAAGGAGTGACCAATGAGCAATCCAGTGCGCGCACAGGCGCGCTTCGTGATCAGCCAGTATGATGAGGATGGTGGCTGCATCCGCGACTACACCGTCGTCAGAGGAGAGGGGCAGGCCGAGGTGGCAGCCCTGCTTGAGCGTCTCGAACAACGGCGAGCAGTCACCGACCATGCACTCATGTCCATGGACGATGCGCTGCGCGAGCTTGAGGTGCCGGAAGCAGATCACCGCACTTGCGGCGAGGAGATTTCCGACTTCATCAACGCGCTCGCCGGAACAGAGGGCGGCGTAGATTACACGCAGACGCCGTTTAAACGGGCGTTCTTCTTGCAACTGTGCGCGCGGATACCGCGCAACTACACGGGTTCGTATCTCGAACGGAACGCGATCCACAGACAGTTGGACGTAAGCTATGACGATCTAGCGGCGATGGAGCAGATCGTGGTCCGCCTAAGCGATAGCGCCGCGGCCTCGGAAGAGAGGCTCGATCAGGCCGAGGTGAAGCTGCTTCTCCGCAAGATCGCGGTGGCCCTCGGATGGGCGCGCGAGTCGGCAAAGCTGCGGCAACCCGAACCCGCCTGAAATGATGAAGGGGCGGCTCTCGGGCCGCCCCTCCTGATTCGGCAACACTGACTGTGATCGTATTGCATGAGCCGGCTGCTGACCAACCGGCCTGATGATGGTGAGCCCAGCTGGATTCGAACCAGCGACCTACTGATTAACCTCCCACTTCGACTTTCGCCGCCCCGTTGCCGGGTTCGTGGTCTGGACCTTCTCTTCACCGTATCCCGAAGGACTTAGGCGGGTGCCGTCAGGCCTCTACACCTTCCCCATTACTGGGGCTTGGCTCGGGATTGCCGTCGCCGCGACGCGGACGGGTTCCCCGACTTTGACACCTTCTCGTCCGTCGATTTCTCGACGGCGACTCCAATCGAAGTCAGTTGCTCTACCGACTGAGCTATGGGCCCTGACTATCAAATCTCTATCAAAACGATTCTGCGTTTCTCTCCAACTAGTTGCAATCACAGTCAAAATCAGGCGCGTGCCACATAGTTAAAAGTCAGTTGCTCTACCGACTGAGCTATGGGCCCGACCAGCGACGCAGCCGTTAGCCCCGCGGGCGCTTGCGGGCAAGGCGATGCGCGAGATGCCGGACATTGAGGGCGCCGCACACTCGCCAGCAGGGTGAGACGGAAACCAGCGGCTGGAGCACGAAACCGCGTCTCTCAAGCTGAGGGTGCGGCACGGTGAGCCCATGCGAGCGCCAGTCGCCGCCGCTCCAAAGCACAACATCGAGATCCAGAACTCGCGGGCCCCAGCGCCGGCCCCGCCGTCGGCCGAACTCGCGCTCGATCTGCTTCAGGCGTGACAGCATCGAGGGGGGCTCGAGGCTACTCTCGACCAACGCCATCGCATTGGCGAAATCCCGACCCGCAGCGCCGTGCGCCGGATTAAGGAGAATGGGGGAAGAATCGAACAGGCCGAAATCCTGGTCGAGCCGAGCGATCGCCGCCTCGACCACCTGCGGCGGGCGGCCATAGCGGCCGTGCGGGCGGTTCGAGCCAATGGCGATGGCGTAGAGTTGGCTTTGAGACAAGGTACCGTTCGTCCTGAGCGGAGCGCGTAGCGCGCAGTCGAAGGGCGTTAGCCCGAGCATGGAAGAAAAAGAACGCCCTTCGACTTCGCTCAGGACGAACGGTAAGTGAAGGGGTGAGCTTTTCCACCCCCGCCGACCTCTCACCCATTCCGCAGGCGGAGGCGCCGCGCGACTGCCCCTTGTGCCCGCGGCTGGTGCGCTATCGTGAGCAGCTTCGAAGCGAGCATCCCGACTGGTGGAACGCGCCGGTGCCGGTGTTTGGGGAAGCGGAAGCGTGGCTGGCGATTGTCGGCCTCGCTCCCGGCCGAAAGGGCGCCAACCGCACCGGACGGGCATTCACCGGCGATGCGTCCGGCGAGATTTTCTATTCCACTTTGCTGAAGTTCGGCCTTGCGGAAGGCGAGTACCGTGGCGAGCCGGATGACCGGCTGACGCTCAACGGAGCGGTGATCCTCAACAGCGTCAAATGCCTGCCGCCGGGCAACAAGCCGACCCCGGAGGAGGTACGCAACTGCAGCGCTTATCTCGATGCCGCTTTGGCAAATTTGCCAAAGGTGCGGGTGCTGATCGCACTAGGGCAGATCGCCCATGCAGCAGCTGCTCGGGCGCTGAGACTGAAGACGAGCTTCGCACATGGAGCTCAAGCGGTTGCGCCGGATGGACGCGTGCTCCTGACCAGCTATCACTGCTCGCGGCAGAACACGAACACGGGCAAACTCACGCGCGAGATGTTCGAGAGCGTGTTCCAGCGGGCGCTCGATCTGCGCTGACGCCTATTTCACCCACTGCGCCAGCCAGTCGGCGATACCCTGTGGGGTCATGCTGCGGGCGTCGGCGAGGGCAATGACGCTCTTTCCGTTGACCAGCCGGTCAGTTTTCGGATCTACGACGAAAACGGCCGGAACCCCCCCAACCTTCTTGAAGCCGTAGTGGGCCGTGATGTCGGTATTCTTGTCGAAACGGCCGGAATCGACCTTCACGACGACGTAGTGCTGCTGCACGAAGGGGCGCATTTCCGGCTGCTCCATCACTCCGGCGAGCACCCGGCAATCAAGGCACCAGTTGCCGCCGTAATCGATCAGTAGAAGCTTGTGCGAAGCCTTGGCTTTCGCCCGGGCGGCGGCAACCGCGGCATTGGCATTGGCGTGCTCGTCATACGGCAGCGGAAGCGGCGCGAGCGCATTGATCGTCTGCGCGTGAAGCTTGGGAGCGGTCGCCGCTGGCGCGCGTCCCGAACAGCCGGCGGCAAGCAAAGCCAGAGCGAAAGCGGCTGCGAACTTCATCGGTGAATCTCCTGCGTTCCCAACTTCATAGGTCTTCAACCAATCGCCCGTAAAGCTCTGGTCGGCGATCTCTGAAGAACCCGAACGCGGCGCGGTGCTTCCTGGCTGCAGTGAGATCGAGCGTCGCGACCAGTACACCCGCTTCGTCTGCGCCGAACTCGGCCAGGATGTCGCCGCGCTCATCGCAGATGAAGCTGTGGCCGTAGAATCTTTGACCATGTTCGGTGCCGATGCGGTTCGCGGCGGCTACCGGCACGACGTTCGACACGGCATGGCCGATCATCGCACGTCGCCAAAGGCGCGACGTGTCGAGGTCGGGATCGTGCGGTTCAGTCCCGATCGCGGTCGGATAAAAGAGAATGTCGGCACCCATCAGCATCATGGCCCGAGCCGTTTCCGGATACCATTGGTCCCAGCAAACGCCGACCCCGAGCTTGGCATGGTGCGGACCAGCCCACACTTTAAAGCCGGTATTTCCGGGGCGGAAATAGAACTTCTCTTCGTAACCGGGGCCGTCGGGGATGTGGCTCTTCCGGTAGACGCCGGCTACCTTCCCGTCGGGTCCGATCATTGCCAGCGAGTTGTAATGATGCGGCCCATCGGCTTCGAAGAAGCTGGTCGGGATCCAGATGCCGAACTCCTTCGCCAGCTCCTGCATCGCTAACACTGATGGGTGGTCGGCGACGGCACGCGCGTTCGCGAACAGGCTCTCGTCTTCCACGCAGCAGAAATACGGCCCCTCGAACAGTTCGGGCGGGAGTACGACCTCGGCGCCCTTGCTGACTGCTTCGCGCACCAGATCGGTCACGGCAGCAATGTTTTGAGCCGCGTCCCCACCGAGAGGAAGCTGCAGTGCTGCGACAGTGATTTTGCTCATGCCGGCACCTGTTGCGAAATGCAGTGGAAGCTGCCACCGCCGGTGAGGATGTGGTCCGCCCTGAGACCGATTGCAACGCGATCGGGGAACAACGCCTGGACGGCTTCCACCGCCGCGGCGTCGTTCGCCGCGCCATATTGAGGCACCACTGTCGCGGCATTGCCGATGTAGAAATTCATGTAGCTCGCCGGAACGATGTCGCCGTCTTCATTGGTGACCAGGCCGGCCGAGGGAAGGGTGACGACGTCGACCTGCGCATCAGCGAGCCGGCGGGCAGCGTCCTCGTACACGGCTGCGTTGGGATCGTCCCCGGCCGGGGCCGGGATCGCGATCCGGCCTGGACCGACGAAACGGGCGACATTGTCGACGTGGCCGTCGGTATGGTCATTGAGCAGCCCTTCGCCGAGCCAGACGACGCGCTCGAACCCGAGATCGCGCTTCAGAAGCGCCTCGACATCGCTCTTGCTTAAGCCCGGGTTGCGGTTGGGGTTGAGCAGGCATTGCTCGGTAGTGACGGCAGTACCCGACCCATCGTGATCGATGGCTCCGCCTTCAAGGATCCAATCGGCCTGGGCGTAGGGAAAGCCCGTGTGCCCAGCCAGCCGCCGACCGATCGTGCCGTCGCCCTCCAGCTCGTATTTCCCGCCCCATCCGTTGAACCGGAAGCCCTGGGCTCTGCGCTGGGCAGCTGAGCCCATGACAATTGGGCCCGTATCCCGCAGCCAGATGTCGCCGAATGGCTCGACGATGACTCTGGCGAATGGGCAGAGCGTGCGCGCAGCGGCAGCGGAATCGGCGTGGCTCGCAACGAGCCAGACGTCTTCGCCCTTGCCGCCGGCGTAAGCCGCTTCGGCGAAAGCAGCGACCTCCCGCTGAGCAGATTCGAGGTCGGAGAGCCAGAGCTCGGGATCCGACGGAAAGCCGATCCAGACAGCCTGGTGCGACGCCCATTCGGGAGGGAGAGAAATTGCCATCCATGGCGCCTAGCAACGCTCCGGCCACCGGCCAAGAAGTGCAATAACTCCTACTTATGCTTGCATCGCCCTTCTTTGGCTGCAAATGGCGAGGTGGATGGAGGGGTTGCAATGATGAGAATGTTGTTTGCTGGGGGAGCCGCAATCGCGCTTCTGGGCGCGGGGGTTGCCGAGGGAGCGATAACGGCGAGTGGGACGGTCGATACGCGTGCGGCCGGGGTTCGCATTGCGCCGGAAATTTACGGGCAATTTTCCGAAGAACTCGGCCACGGCATCGACGGCGGGATCTGGGTCGGACCCAACTCGCCGATCCCCAACGTCGACGGCTATCGCAAGGATGTTCTCGAAGCGCTGC
>Ga0207667_10002332_pt1 | contig 23768 bp, 15 predicted proteins | sample KBSCornC52_FD_184301 | JGI IMG/M metagenome (GOLD analysis project Ga0207667, IMG submission 184301) | Corn rhizosphere microbial communities from Kellogg Biological Station, Michigan, USA - KBS Corn C5-2 (SPAdes) (version 2) | ecosystem: Host-associated > Plants > Roots > Rhizosphere > Soil ...
AAAATAACCGTACGCTTTTTCTTCTTTAGGGTGCAAATGCGGCTTTTCTGAAGGTTGATTACGACAAAAAATTCAGCAAGGAAACGGGCCGGTAAAACTCTTGCTTCTTTATTTTTTTTACGGAAACAGTATTACTTGTATTAGCAAGTCAATTCAAAGAAGTACTGGTAGTTATAATTAATATTGCTAAATTTTTGGATAACTTAAATAGAAGTATTACTTTGGATGCATAATTCCGTAGGCGATTTCTGAAAGCAAAAAGAGAAAAAGGATGTTGAGAATGAGTGAGTTGCCATGATCTACGCCAATATTCTAAAGCTTATGACAAGCTAACAGCTAAATCCAATGATTTAATAAGTTTTGCGTATAATGCTTTATTTGTATTAACGCATTGAAAAAGGGCGATGTTTACTTTTGGTTTTTATTTACAGGAAGAATTTTAAAAGATTGATTGCTAATTATAAGCGTTTTTAATTTAAGAAAATGATCCTTTAGGAAATAACGCAAACAAATTCAAACAGATCTTTTGAAGCTAACGCCTCATCCTACAATAAAGAAGTTTCAACCGCCCAATAACCAAATTTTGAAATGCCTGTTGCAGTCTAAATTTTTAATCCTAACTACTCAAAAAATGGACGTAGAATTTTTAATACCGAAAATGATCAGAATAGAATCAGCAGTGGCTTTATTATTCAGAAAAATTACTCACTTCTGACCTAGTGCGCCAACACAGGAAAAATAAGTGCTGAACTTTTTCGTTGCAAAAAATTAAAAATATTGATTAGATGAACTTTTTGACACATCCATTGTACATTATCTTATTGGAACATCGCAATACTCGCCGGCATTTACTTCTTTTATGTTGTTGCTTGTTGACAATGTGCTTTTAAAGGGTGGTGTTGTTGTATCAATGCTTTGGTACCTGTGGTTTAGAAAAAGTGACGAGATGACTTTGACGAGGGAAAAAGTGATTATTTCCGTGATTTCATGCATCATTGCCATATTTATAGGGAGATTATTCGCACGCGTGCTTCCCTTCAGGTTGAGGCCTTTGGTGGATCCGGCCTTTGAACAGTTTTACCACAACAAGTCTATGGCCGATACTTTTGATTTAGCCAGTTCTTTTCCAAGTGATCATGCGGTGATGTTTTTTGCGCTCGCTACCGGCATTTTCTTAATCTCAAAAAGGCTGGGAATATTTTCTTTCCTGTATGTTTTCTTTGTGATCTGTTTTCCAAGAATTTACCTGGGATTGCATTATCCGACAGATATATTAGCAGGTGCAGTTGTGGGAATTATAACTACCCTCGTTTTGGCCTCTCCAAAGTTATGGCGTCCCTTAACCGAAAAGATAATACAAATTTCAAATAAATATAACGGCCTTTTTTATGTCTTTTTCTTTTTGTTTTCTTTTGAAATAAGCACCTTGTTTGATTCGTTGCGTGCAATTGTTCATTTCTTATTTTCCGGTTTATATGAAAGCATATTGGGACAACACGCAGATAGAATGGCGCAAATATTTATTGATACCATCAGGCATTTCCATTAATTACATCGGTTTTTGACAATATTTGAAAGAAGAAATATTTGCTTATTTACAAAAAACAGAAGTGAGGATCAGCAGTTTGAGTTTCTAATTTCCTATTCCTGGACTTCAGCAAACGCACAAATATGTTCTTTTTGTAATCGTCTTTTTTATCAACCTTTCAGGACGTGAAGAAAGCGTGGCCGCCATTTCTCAAAACTTCAATTCCAAACTTCCCTTTAATCCAAACCTGCAAATACCGGGATTATTCAAATAATTCAATCTCCAAACCGCATCTATTCTTATTAAATGAAAAATGTTGTCAATTCCAACCCCTGTTTCCATGTAAGGGGTTTTATCAGGAATGGTGAAATGGTAATTGATACTCGTATCATAGTAGCCATTGGCAATTTTATTTGCTTCCGACATGGTTCCCATCACGCCTTTGAATGTAACAAGCGACCGCCATTTTAGTTTTTTTAATAAAGGAACATATTTAAAGGGAAAACTTCCAAAATTTTGCTCCAGAGAAAGACTTGCATATTTGTCGGTTGCAAATTCATAACGGTTCATGTTGTTGAATGCATACTTGTTATAATAATAAGTGTCGTTGCCTTTTTGCACATCCAGCAAAATAACCGGAAGAATGCCGTTCGTTAAGCCTGCATTGATGGTATAAGACAACTGTCCGATTCTGCCATCAGTAAAATCGTGTTGAATATTCAGATTCCATTTGCTGTAATCAAAATCACTTTTTAAAAAACCGGTATTGACTTTAATGCCTTTGGTATAACTGACCGTTACGATCGGGTAATTGCTTCCGAGACTGCTTCTTGTGTAATATTGGGTTACATATTTTTCTTTATGGGAAAATCGCAAAGAAAGGGTTGCCTCATTTACCGTGTAATCATCATTAACACCGGGTTTGGTAACAATATACGGAGCAAAATCGCCATACGTGTAGTATACATTGAAAAAAGGTGTGATGGCACTGTTCTTTAATTCTGCCCCAATGCCGATGCCATTGTCGAAATATTTTTTGTATTTTATATCGGCATCTCTTCTGTTCAACAACCTGATCTCAGAATAACTAACCCTTCTTAGAAATGAAGCAAAAATTGAATTTTGATCCAATTCGTCCTGGTGTTCATACCCTGCAGAAATGTCGCTGGTATAAGTAAGTTTTAGTGTGCTCCATTGTTTGCGCGTCAATACAAATAACGAACTGGCCAGGTAACGGAATTGCTTGTCTCTTGTTGACAAGCCGGCATATCCCCATAATTGAATATTTTGATTAAAAAGATGATTGGTTTCCAGGCCAAAAGTGTAACGATTTCCTTCGACCTTGTTATTGGTATAAACCGAATAAATATTTCCAAGGTCAACGGTTCCGGTGGTATAATAACCGGTACTTAATGCTGAGATAATTTTGCCATAAGTAACTACTGCCGGAATTTTTGTAAGCGTATCCATCAGCTGGTAAACTGAATTTTCTGACCTGGTTAATGGCTCAAACCTGCTGCCCGTCCACGTTGAGGAATCCGTTGAAACCGGTACGCTTACCGTTTCTTTTTTCTCAAAAGCAGTATCAATTGAATTGTTATCCAAAATCGGGTCCCGGTATAAAGTCGTTTTCTTTACAACCGCGCCGGTTTTTTTCAACTGACGGATGCCGAGATCCAGGTACAGAACAGTTTTTTCAGGAAAAAAATGCTGATCTGCCGCTTCAAAGTTTTGAGATATTTCAAACTTCTCTACAAAATTAATGTTGGCGTTTTTATCAATATGCATCGCTACGGATTTGATCGCAAAAGAAGTATCAGTGATCCACATATAACCATTGAAAGTATTGCTGCCAAAGGATTTGGGTGCAAACTGAACCTGGATGCACCGGTGATGGTCAAAGACAACAGTATCCAGGATATGATACTCGTAAAAAATCAAAGCATTATCAGAAATAGGGCTGATAAAATTGACATCCGCAAGTTTGATATTGTTGTCATAAATATTGATATTCTTATAAAGACCATCGACATAAGTAAGGATTGACTTATTGTCTATTCCTGAACTCTTAATAGCCGTATAATCATATCTTTCTTTACGCGGATTTTTCTTGTAATAATAATTCGAATTGCTTTCGGACAGGTAGACTGGCAATAGTTTTTGATTGTCGGCTGTAGTATCTGTGTTTTTAAATGCGAAATTCAACGGTTTTAACAGGCGGCTGTTCTGCAGTTTTTCCGGAATGTTCTTCAGGTCAACTTCTATTTTATCATAAACCTCACATTCATAACTTTTGTTCTCAAATACATTATTATGCACTTTATTTTTGATCACATTCCTGATGAGTTTTTGCGCCCTGGTATATTTCGCCTTCACCGAAATGACTACAGCCTGCATCGTGGTTGAGAGCGGTTGAGCCAAAAAATCAATTTCCTGTTCCTTCTCTTTTGTTACCGGCTTTATAATCGTTTTATATCCGATCATCGACAAAGCAATAGAATCTGTTTTGTCATCGATCGTAAAAGTATATTTGCCGTTTTCATCGGTGATCACGCCGGCTCCCGATGTGAGCGAATAAACACTGCACGAAACCAAAGGCGTCCGCGTCGCGGAGTCTATGATTTTTCCTGTAACCACTCTTTCCTGGGCAAAAATATTGCTACCGAAGGTTGACAGAAAAAAAATGAGCAAAGAGGATCGGCGAAAAATCGTTATTATTTTCAAAAGGGTTTTTTGCGCTACAAATTTAATTCACAAAAATGCTTTTCAAAAGTTTATCTTGTTTTTACGAAGAAATTCCAATAAAACTTTAGGTTGCTGAACATATACAAACGGTTTTCAAGCGATTTGGTAGTTGTCTACAAAGTATTTTTCATGATCTTACCAAACAATTCGTAAGAATGGATCTTCGCTGCCTGATCATAAATGTTTGATATGATCATGATCTCATCAATCTTTGTCTTGTCGATAAAATCCGCTATATCTTTTTTTATTGTCTGCGCACTCCCGATAAACGACAACGACAACATCTGGTCCAAAGCCGCCTTTTGGTCTGCTGTCCAGATTTCTTCCATGTTCTCAACCGGTGGTTGGAGCGGTTTTCGGATGCCAGTGACAATTCCCAGAAACATTTGGTATAAAGAAGTAACCAACAGGTTTGCCTGGGCATCTGTATCAGCTGCAATCACATTTACGCAAGCCATCACATATGGTTTTTCCAGGTGCTTTGAAGGACGAAACAATCTTCGGTACAAATCAATTGCCGAAAAAAACTGCCCCGGCGCAAAATGACTGGCAAAAGCATAAGGCAATCCTAACACAGCAGCAAGCTGTGCGCTGTCGGTGCTGGAACCCAGTAGCCATATCGGAATATCAAGCCCTTCGCCGGGAATGGCCCGCACTTTGGCGTTGCTGTTTTCTTTAGATAAATAGTTTTGCAGCCTCAAAACATTCTGTGGAAACTCATTGGCATTATTAAAAAAGTCGCCTCTCAAAGCCATGGCTGTTAACTGATCGGTTCCGGGAGCACGTCCCAAACCCAAATCAATTCTTCCCGGGTATAACGATTCCAGCGTACCAAATTGTTCGGCAACCGCCAGAGGCGAATGGTTGGGCAGCATAATACCACCAGAACCGACGCGCATAAAATTGGTGCCGGAAGCAATATACCCGATCAGCACGGAAGTGGCTGAACTGGCCACGCTGATCATATTATGATGTTCGGAAAGCCAGAAACGTTTGTAACCAAATTGTTCTACATGCCGCGCGAGCTCGAGGCTCCTGGCAAAGGTTTCGGTAATGGTAGCGCCTTCCGTAACGGTAGCTAATTCCAATACTGAAAATGGTATTTCGGGTAATATCGTGTCTTTCATTTTTTGTGTTGTTCCTTATTGCAATGTACAAAAAAGAAAAAAAATGAAATAAAGTGATTGTCGATGAAGACACTGCTTCCCTAATCTGATCAATTGATCTAATGGTTGCCGGAGGAAGATCATTTGCTCTATAGCCGCTGTCCTCACTGGCAGTTCATAGAACTTCTTCAATGATGAAACCGAACACAGGTAAGATCGGCATCTCCCTTTCCATTATTTGCGCCCCTCAGTCCCAGCCATGAGAAAAACGAAACGCCCGAACCCAAAAAGCAACATCCGTGAATCCACCATATAATAAAAGGACCATCCTTCGTTCGTATCTTTAAAACTATTAAGAACCGGTAAATTGACAGTTATGCAATCATTACAACAGGAAATCAAAAAGGACATCATCAGCCATCCCTTTAGAAATATTGAGATAATTTATGAGGTAAATAAAACCACCCTCACACCACAGGATGAAGAGTTACTGTTCCGGTACATCGGCTTGCACGACCTGGAGTTGCGGATGCAGAATACTGCCGATAACCTGTGCCGGCAATCTCTACTGGTAAACGACACCTTAGAGAGCTTACAGGAGGAGTTAAAAATGGTGGAGGCGAGTCTGGATGTTTGCATAGACCTGGCTGATAAACTGTCGGAGGAAAATTATGTAACGGAAGAAACCAGCATAAACAAACTGCATGATGCCCGTGAAGAAACGCTGCAGAAGCTGAACGAGTATAATGTGAAGATCGTGGAAGCGTATGAAGCTGCAAAAGCCATCCAGGACAGCATGAACGATCATAATGCAAAGGATGAAAGCGCCGCAAATGCGTTGTGTTCTGAATTCTCCAACCTCACCATCGATCATTTGGCAAATGAAAGCAAGGCGATCAACCCTGTGGCTTTTGACAACCAGTTTGATCAATTCAGGGAATACGCATGTGCCCGGGAAAGCCAGCGCGAAGACCTGTTGAATACTTGTGATGAAATGATGAATAATTATACCAAACTCAATCTGCAAACCACCACCTTGTACAACACGTGGAATGAATTTACAAAACGCTATGACCTGTTGATAAAGATATATCTCCTTCATAACAAAGTAACCGGGTTTACTGAAAATTAAAATTCCAGTCCAGGCAAACCGTATGAACAGGGATATGCATGTGTTGTCAGGCGAGATTAAGTAATAGGTCTGGGTAGGTTTGTAACAAAATAACTTTGACGCTTGCAGATCACCCCTTCATCGGAAATGCAAATCATTAATACTTCTTTGTTTACTGAAAAAATGATTTGCTGATGGATATCTTAAACCAGATACTATACTTGTGTCTGACATCCGCATCTCTTGTTGCTTAATTCAGGCTCATTTTCCGCTTCACTTTTCTAACGAAGAGATAAAAGATTTTTATTTGTGAAAATTAATTATAGATTATATTTATTGTCTATAAACTTCCATTATGAAACAATTTCTTATCGGCACTGCTGCCCTGTTTCTGCAACATTTTTGCTTTTCCCAAAATGATGCCTCCAACCGTATTGATACATTGCTGGCTGCCTATAACCAGCTTGGAAGGTTTAATGGTTCTGCACTGGTAGTAAAAGACGACAGGGCCTTGCTAAACAAAGGCTATGGCTACCGCGATGCTGAAACAAAAATATTGAATGATGAACATTCCATCTTCCAGTTGGGGTCCGTTACGAAACAGTTTACGTCGGCGGTGATTTTAAAACTGCAAGCTGAAAATAAATTATCAGTATCTGACAAACTCAGTAAATATTTTCCGGGTTATCCCAAGGGCGACAGCATCACTATTAAAGAACTGTTGACCCATACTGCCGGAATTTACAACTATACCAATGATGAAAATTTCATGAAGAATGAAATTACCAAACCGAAGACCCGTGAACAAATGATGGCTTTATTCGAAAATAAACCACTGGATTTTTCGCCCGGTACCGGGTGGAGCTATAGCAACAGCGGATATTCTATGCTTGGCTACGTCATTGAAAAAGTGACAAACACTTCCTACGAACAGGCAGTTCGAAGATATATTTTTTCACCATTGAAAATGACACACAGCGGTTTTGATTTTACCGATCTGAAAAGCCCCGATAAAACGGTAGGCTATTCAGTTTTGAATGCTCATGATACCGTGCGCGCTCCAATTGTTGATTCCTCCATTTCATTTTCTGCAGGAGCCATTTATTCCACTACCGGAGATTTATATCGGTGGAGCAAAGCACTTGAAAATAATACCATTCTGTCGGCTTCACAGCAAGACGAAGCTTACGCTCCGGTAAAAAATAATTATGGTTATGGATGGCAGATAGACAGTATTGACGGGAAAAGAAGAGTATCTCATAACGGCGGCATTCCTGGGTATATTACCTCCATTTCGCGTGTGCCTGCGGATGGAGTAACGATTATCCTATTGAGCAATGCCTCTAATGAAACAATCGGAACAATTTCAAACAGTATCTATGCGATTCTTTATAATCAGAAATATGAGCTTCCCAAAGAGAGAAAGTCCATCACGCTGGATGAACAAACGATGAAGCAATATGAAGGTGAATATGAGTTAAGGCCGGGTTTAATGGTACAGATCAACGCAAAGGATGGTGTATTGCTCGCAACACCAACCGGCCAGGGCACCAAAACTTTTTTTGCCGAAAAGAAAGATTTTTTCTTTGCAAAAGACGAGGATATGCAATTGGAGTTTACAAGAAACGACCAAAACAAAGTAGAAGACTTTGTCTTACACCAGGGAGGCCAACAAATCAAGTGTAAGAAAATTAAATAAGCTAAGAACAAAATAAAGATCTACCAATAAAAAAATACGATCTTTTTGTATCGCCTCTTAATCTTTCAGATTCCCGGATGGCTTCCTGTAACTTATTTGTGTAAGGAAATTACTTGCGGCATAAGGTGTTACAAACTCTGGGCTGAAGCAGGAATGGAAAAATAAAAAGTTGAACCCTTTTTCAGCTGACTGACAGCCCATATTTTTCCTCCATGCCTGCTGATGATTTGTGAAGCGATATACAGTCCTATTCCTGAGCCGGTAAATGTAGAGGTAATGCCGCTTACTCTGTAAAACCGGGTGAAAATATTGGTCAGGTCGTCTGGTGGAATGCCAATGCCTTTATCCTCAATACCCACGATGATGGCATCCTCGGATCTGAACGCGTTCACCTTTATTTCTTTGGAGTTCGGTGAATACTTTACCGCGTTTCCCAGCAGGTTGATTATTACAAGGCCTATCCTGTCCCTGTCTCCATATGCCGGCAGGGTATCATCGGCGTTTTTCAGAAGGATCTTAATTTCGGTAGTAGGCTGCATGTTGTGTATCATCTCTTTTAATAAACCAATCATATCAAAATCTGCAAGCTTTAATTCCAGTTTTCCTGCCTGGATCTTTGAAATATCCAGCAGATCACTGATCAGTTTATTTAATTTTTCCACCTGTTTTAAGGTGTTTTCAACAAACAGAAGATTTTCATCTTGCTGCATCTTAAGTTCCATTATATCAAGGTTGGCCTTGATTATAGTGAGTGGTGTTTTTAATTCATGACTGGCCATCGTCATAAATTCATCCTTGTATTTATTAAGTTGCTTCAACTTTTCTGTATAAAGGATCCGCTGTTTTTCAATCTGCATTTTTTCTGTAATGTCCCTGGCAATCTTTGAAGCGCCTATAATTTTGCCTGCCTTATTTCGTATGGGCGAAACAGTTAAAGAGATGTTCAGCTCTCTTCCATCTTTCGCGACTCTGACAGTTTCGAAATGTTTAATTTTTTTACCACTACGGATGTTTTCTATTATCATCGTCTCTTCATCCATCCTGTCTGGCGGAATAATAATAGAAATATGCCTGCCTATTACCTCAGCTTCGGTATAACCAAACATTTTGGTGGCAGCCTGGTTCCAGCTCGTAATAATACCGAAAAGCGTTTTGCTTATAATTGCATCGTCAGATGAACTTACAATTGCAGCCAGCGTAGCCTGTTTTTCTTCTGCCAGCTTCTGATCGGATATGTCCCGTGCGATCTTCGAAGCGCCGATAATATTCCCTTCCTGGTCTTTAATAGGTGAAACGGTTAAAGAGATCTTTATTTTTCGCTTATTTTTTGCGATCCTCACTGTACGGAAATGATCAATCTTTAATCCTTTTCTTACATTTTCTAATATCGTCTGTTCTTCCTGGAGTCTTTCGGGCGGAATAATGATAGAAATATTGTTGCCAATAGCCTCACTTTCTGAATAACCAAACATTTTTTCCGCAGCTGGATTCCAACTGATAATGGTGCCGTCCAGTGTTTTACTTATGATGGCGTCGTCAGAAGAATTCACAATTGCGGAGAGAACTGCCTGCTTCTCATTGAGTAATTTTTGCACAGAAATATCCCGGGCTATTATTGACATGCCCATCACATTTGTGTTACTACCTCTTAAAGGAGAAGCGGTAAGGGAAATATCAACTTTATTACCGTCTTTTGTTTTCCGGACCGTTTCATAATGTTTTATCCTTTCTCCATTTTTTACCTGGCTGATAATTCTGTCCTGTTCTTCATAAAATTCTTCTGGAACAATAATTGAAATATGGTTATTTATTGCTTCGCTGGCAGAATATCTAAAAATGTTTTCAGCTCCATGGTTCCAGCTGGTGATAATGCCATCAAATTTATTGCTGATGATCGCATCATCTGCCGAATCAACAATGGCTGATAATCTTGCTTCAATTTCTTCATCCTGTATGTTCACTTACGATTGCTTTTCTAATTTTTGTAATGCACAATTTTGATTCCAATAATTATTATGTGTTAAAATTTCAATTGTTTCAAAAATAACATGATTATATTTAAAATAGCGAAGGCAAATCCCCAATGCGGGATGATTTGAGTAAACGATAAGCACTGATGAACCCCAATCGCCAATCGTGCTAAGGTCTGTTACTGATTGCAATACCCAAACCCTGCCTTTTATCTAAGTAAATTTTTTCTGCCGTCCTAATCCCAACTACGTACGCATCCATTCTGATTTGTCCAATTTTGAAAATCCAATCGTTATTAGTTTTTAACTCAAAAAACAAACGGAATGGAAACAAGAATTGATCTTTTAGAAAAGGGACAACATGTAATAAAACTATTGTATCCTATCGGAAGTTATTTAGCAAAATCATCACTTGGAAAACCACTTTTAGACCTGGTAGACTTCAGGGTTTCTCAAATCAATGGCTGCGCCTTTTGCCTGGATATGCATTCAAAAGACCTGCGGGCAGCGGGGGAAACCGAACAACGTCTTTACACCCTCGATGCCTGGCGTGAAGCGCCTTTCTATACTGACCGGGAACGGGCGGCTCTTGCCTGGGCAGAGGCTGTCACCAAAATTACCAATGGTAATATTCCCGATGAGGTTTATGAAACAGCCAGGAACCAGTTTTCAGAAGAAGAACTGATCGACCTGACCCTCGCAGTCACTACGATCAACACATATAACCGGATCAATATTGCCTTTCACCCGCCTGTCGGAACTTATAAAGTTGGGCAATTCAGTTAATAGTTTTTCTTTGATTGTCCAATTCCGGCGACTCAATCGTTATTATTTTTTAACCAATAAAACCTAAACAAAATGAAAGATTTCTTATTCTTATTCAGGATGAACGGTGCTCCCGGCGGTTCCCCTGATGAAATGCAAGCGATGACCAAACGGTGGATGGACTGGATCGGTGGTATTGCCGCTCAAAATAAATTAACTGACCGCGGCAACCGTCTTTTTCCTTCCGGAAAAGTGGTAAAACCTGGTAATATTATCACGGACGGGCCTTATTCAGAAATTAAAGAAACGATCGGAGGTTACACCATTGTAAAAGCCGATTCGCTGGAAGAAGCCACCGAACTGGCAAAAGGATGCCCGGGCCTTTCCGTCGGTGCAAGTGTGGAGGTGAGAGAGATCCAGCAGATGTAATTAGTTACTCTTGTGCATCAAGGTTCCACGGTTGTCAACCTGCTTCGTTTTATATAGTAACATTCATTTCAAGCCTGGCAACCTTAAATCCCCAGACAAAATTAGAAAACCGTTCAATGCCTTTGTACTTTTGCAAAGGCATTTATTTTTATGAAACAGACAGAACTGATCCCCCATTTATTCAGAACAGAATACCAGAAAATCGTCTCCGTGCTTTATAAATTGTTTGGTATTGACCACATCGAAATTGCAGAGGATATTGTGAGCGATACTTTCCTTTCAGCTTCTGAATTGTGGGGACTGAAAGGGCTGCCTGAAAACCCCACCGCCTGGCTTTATACCGTTGCAAATAATAAGACCAGGGATTACCTGAAGCATCATTCCATTTTTACCCGGAAGATTGTAAAAGAAATCAAGTATAATGCGGAAACATTTCACGAAACAGAGATCGATCTTTCCGTTAAAAATATTAATGACAGCCAATTGTCCATGATCTTCACCGTTTGCCATCCGTGCAATCCTCCGGAAGCACAAACCGGGCTGGCATTAAACCTCCTTTGCGGCTTTGGAGCAGGAGAAGTTGCGAATGCTTTCCTGACGAACAAAGAAGTAATTTACAAAAGATTGCAACGTGCAAAGGAAAAACTAAGAAATGAAAAAATTAAAATAGAGCAACCGGCCTTATCTGAAATAAACGGGCGTCTGCCGTCCGTCTTACTCACTTTGTACCTCCTTTTTAATGAAGGCTACTATTCTTCAATGCAGGATGTGAGTTTGCGAAAAGATCTCTGCCTCGAAGCGATGAGGCTCACTTATTTACTGATACAAAACGACTATACCAATCAACCTGCTGTAAACGCCTTATTCGCGCTGATGTGTTTTCATTCCTCGCGTTTTGAAGCAAGAACAGATGAAGATGGAGGAGCCATCCTATACGACGACCAAGATACCGGTCTCTGGAACCAGGAACTGATTGAAAAAGGTGAATATTATTTAAATCTGTCATCGCGGGGCAATCAATTATCGAAGTATCACCTCGAAGCAGCCATTGCTTACTGGCATACACAGAAAGAAGACACAAAAGAAAAGTGGGAAAATATTTTACAGTTTTACAATCAATTACTGCAAATAGAATATTCTCCCATCGCTGCCTTGAACCGCACTTTTGCTCTTGCAAAGGCCAACGGCAAAATGGAGGCAATAACAGAAGCTGAAAAATTAAGCCTGCTGGATAATCATTTGTATTATACTTTATTGGGAAATCTGTACACCGGCGTGGATGATAACAAAGCGTTTGCGCATTATAAAAAAGCGCTTGCTCTTGCCAATTCAAATTCCGATAAAGCGATCATCGAAAAGAATATAGAGCGGTTAAAGAACCCGTGCTGAACAATATTAAAGAAGGAAGAATCTTCAGCAGTGGCGGTTCTTATCTCAGCAATGTTACAATTCCTTTTAATTGCGTTGGTTTGTTATTTATGTCTGCAAAACTGATTATCCATACATAACTGCCTTGCAAGAAGGGTTGGCTTTTAAAAGTGCCATCCCAGCCTTCATTAATTTTATTGGTTTCAAAAACTTTATTTCCTCACTGGTTAAATACCATTAATGGAATTCTTTTACGGAGAAAGGATAATTTACTTTAAAAACATGGTTGATCTAAAGGACACTGACCGCGGACAGAAGTTCACAAGGCTGGCAACCTTTAATCCTGCTAGAATATACCCACTTTTATCCATGCTATATTCGTGTATTCACGCGGCTTTCAAGTCGGTAAGTGCTCTGATTGGAGCACTTACTACGGCAAAGGGTGGGAGCAAGGGCGAAGAAGAGAAGATGTAAGAATGTGTTTGTGCCGTTGGTACCTCCCACAAAGTAGCCCACCGCTCTGAACTGTCGGTTTCTTTCTAGAAAATTTCCTACAATAATTTCTTTCTTTAACTACATTTTGTTGTTTGCCATTTCCTCAACTTTGGGGACACTGCTATAAAGAAAAGCGAAATCTATGAAAAAAACAGTACTGAAATACGCGTTGCTTGTTGTTTCTTTTAGTCTTTTTTCTGCAAGGATGTTTGAACAGGAACCTTTAGATCCGGGAAATGATCCCATGCAAGCTGATTCTGCCAAAAATATTGTTCCAGCAAAACCAGCAGAAAGCAACAATTTAACATCCGGTACCAATCTCTCGCCGTTAAAAAAGATAAGGGTCCTACAAATAAAAAATCAGAAGATACCCCGTTAATCAAAAACGAGAAAGAAGAAGACAGCCACATGATCTTCTAAATAATTTTCGAAATAGATTATTGGGGTACTGATATTCACCTCGATACGATTGCAAGTTGAAAGCGTACCGATTTCATACTTTATAAACAATTTACAAGGGCTTTTATACGTTTATAATTAGCAAGCTACCTATCAGTTGATCATATGATTAATTCCCAATCGTTTCTCTCTGTATTTAAAGCCACCCCTTTGCCTATGTTGGTCTTATTGAGCGATTCTCCGCTTTTCACTGTTGCAGAGGTAAATTCAGCTTTTTTAAATCTGTGTAACAGTAAAGAAAAGGATGTTATTGGTAAACCTGTTTTTGAAGTTCTTCAGAGGTTATCGGATGAAAATCAAATAATTTCGGGTTTGCAGCAGTCATTGGAAAAAGTCACTTCTTTAAAGATCCCTGATAAAATACCGGTTCATCAATATCAAATTCAGTGCAGCGAAGGTAGTAAAGCCGAGAAACGGCATTATAAATGTGAAAATATTCCGGTGTTCTCCGAAACCGGTGAAATAGCGTATATTATTCACACTTCTGCAGATGTAAGTGAAAAAGAAAATGCGCTACAGCACCTGAAAAGCAATGAGAAAAAGCTACTCGCCGCTCAACAAATTGCCAAAATTGGCTATTGGAAATTAGACCTTCGCACAGATAAACTGTTCTGGTCTGAAGAAGTTTACAATATACTTGGAGTAAATAAAGAGGCTTCAAAACTCACTTATGACCTGTTTTTTAAAGCCATTCACCCCGAGGATCGGGAAATGTTTGCGCGCGAAAGATCTGCCGTTTTTCAAGATGAAAGGGATATGAACTTTGAATTTCGTGTTGTTCAGCCAAACGGAGCTGTAAAATGGATCCATGAAATAGGAAAACTTGAAAAAAACGGAAAAGGAGAGCCGGTTGTTTTTGACGGAACTGTACAGGATATTACGACAAGGAAGCTATTGAAATTGTCGTTGCAGGAAAGTAACATGAGATATCATTATGCCAGTAAAGCCACTTTTGATGCCATTTATGATTGGGATTATATCAAGGATACCTGTTATTGGGGCGACGGGTTTATAAGAGATTTTGGCTATGATGCAAAGACTCTATCAGATAAGGATTTTTGGAAAAAACATGTTCATCCGGAAGATCATGACAGGGTGTTGGATGAAATAGACCAATTGGCGAAGGGAACCGATTCTAAGTGGCTGAATGAATACCGTTTTCAGAAAACGGATGGAAGTTATGCTCATGTTCTCGACAGAAGCATTATCATCAGGGATAAAAACGGAAAGGCGATTCGCATAATCGGCGCGGTGCAGGATATCACCGAAAAGAAAAATCTGCAGCATCTTCTTGACAAATCCAACCGGTTGGCGCGGCTTGGCAGCTGGGAGATTGATGTAGAAAGTGCGACGGTTTACTGGTCAGACATTACTAAAGACATTCGGGAAACCCCTCCGGGGTTCAAGCCAACTTTGCGTGAAGGGATTAGGCATTTTAAAGAAGGTTATAGCCGGGAAACCATCATTGCCCGGGTAAAAGAAGCGGTAAGTAATGGAACACAATGGCAGGATGACCTTCAGATATATACTCATAAAGGCAATCTAAAGTGGGTGAGAACAATTGGGAAAGCGGAAATGGTAAATGGCAGGTGCAAAAAAATATACGGAAGTTTTCAGGATATTGATCAAAGCAAAAAAGCAGAATTAGAGATACTGAAACTATATGAAGAAAAAGATGCGATCCTGGAAAGTATTGGCGACGCATTTTGCCGGGTAGAAAAAAACTGGCTGGTAACTTATTGGAACAAAGAAGCAGAAAAACTATTAAGAACACCAAAAAACAAAATAGTAGGACATTACCTGTGGGATGTATTCTCCAGCAGCGTCGGCACCGATGTTTACAAAAAATATCATGAATCGCTTGAATCCAATAAAAGCGTTGTTTTTGAATATTTCTATCCGGATTTAGAGAAGTGGCTTGAGATAAGCGTTTTTCCAAACAATGGATTATCCGTATATTTCAGGGATATTACTGAACACAAATTATCGCAAATCCAGCTAAAGGAATCTGAGAAAAGATATAGCGAATTGTTTCGCCTGAATCCTCAGCCAACGTGGGTATTTGAACTGGAGACCCTTCGCTTTGTGCAGGTAAATCAAGCGGCGATTGATTTGTATGGTTATAGTGAGGAGGAATTTTTGAAAATGACCGTACTTGACGTGCGTACACAAGAAGAGAATGATGCTTTAAAGGAAAAACTTAAGATACACGGTCAACAACCGTGCACTTATAAAACCACTGCCCGTCATTTTACTAAATCGAAACAATTGTTAGAAGTAGAGGTGCAGGCTAATTTTCTGTTTATCAATGGCAGGAAATATCGGCTGGCAATTGTTACCGACGTTACCGAAAGAAACCATCGGGAGCAAGAGGTGACAAGGGCAATTATTAATACCCAGGAGAATGAGCGTTACGAAATCGGTGCGGAACTTCATGACAATATTTGCCAGATACTCGCAAGCACCCATATCACCCTTGGAATTTTGGCTAAATCTGTTAACCAGGATGGAAAGCAGCTTTTTCACCAATGCCGGGAATATATCAGTTTAGCTACAAAAGAGATCCGTAACCTTTCCCACAGGCTGGCACCTGCTTTTTTTAATGATTCCACGCTGGAAGAAGCGTTTGCTGTATTACTTAATAATATTAATGTGGAAAAAAAGTACCATATCTCTTTGTATTTCGACAAACGAATTGAGAAGGTAACTTTCAACAGGGATTTGCAACTAAACCTCTACCGGATGTTGCAGGAACAATTGAGAAACATAGTCAAATATGCTGACTGTAAAAACATTGAAGTTGACCTAATTGTAAAAAATGGAAAAATCAAAATGAGGATAGCCGATGACGGAATTGGCTTTGATGTAAATGCCGTAAAAGGTGGCATTGGTTTGTCAAATATGAAAAGGCGTGCACAATTATTTTGTGCCAAGCTGGATGTTTTTTCTTCTCCTGGCAATGGCTGCGAAATAGAGATAGACATTCCTTTGAAAGCTGGAAATCAGGCTGAGGTAAAGAAAACGGAACAGTTGATACAATAGCGGTCTTTCGCATATATGTTGGGCAAATTTTTCATTCCTGTTGGTGTTCCACTTATTGATTGTTATCGTTCAATAATAAACTTCGTTCAATTCTGTATAAGAATTACGATGTCCGGTGCGACCGCCGGTGAGGACACTGGCCTCGGACAAAGGGACACGGTCGGTGAGGATACCGACCACGGACAGAAAGCCTATTAAACTATTCAGTTCTCAAGCTCTTCACAGGGTTGGCTATCGCTGTTTTAATTGCCTGGTAGCTTACCGTTAACAATGAAATCACAATTGCAATTGCTCCTGCAATCAGAAATATCCAGATGGAGATATGAATGCGGTAAGCATAACCGGAAAGCCACTTGCTCATGCTCCAAAACGCAAGCGGAGATGCAATAACGATGGAAATTATGACGAGCTTTACAAAGTCTTTGGATAGTAAAGTTGCAATGCCCGAAACAGAAGCGCCGAGAACTTTTCTTATGCCGATTTCTTTAATTCGATTTTCAGCCATGTAGGTAGCAAGACCAAACAATCCAAGACAAGAAATAAAAATTGTAAGCATTGAAAAGAGTGATGTCAGTGTTTGGATCAGTTGCTCATCTTCAAATTTTTTCGCATACTCCTGATCGATGAAATAATATTCAAAAGGATAAGCGGGATTATATTCTTTAAATATCTTTTCTGCTTTGGCCAGATTTTGAGCATTATTATTCGCATTATTTAATTTAATAAGCAAAACATTGCCACCATACTTTGGGCCTTTTACCATAAATGGTTTAATAGGTTCATACGGAGATTCAAGAATAAAATCTTTTATTACACCTACAACGTGCCAGTTTATGGGGTCATCATAAATTAACTGACCAATTGGATTTTTGAAACCCATTGCTTTTACTGCTGCTTCACTAATAAGGCAGGCAGTTGAATCAGAAGGAAATTTTTCTATATCAATGTCTCTGCCCTCGATCAATTGCATCCCTGCGGTTTTTACAAGTCCTCCATCTTCAGTATAACGATTAACCTGGATTTTCTCACCCGGATCTTTGCCCTGCCATTTCATACTAATTCCTGAACTCCAGTTTTGTGTTAGGGGTGCCTGTGCTTTGGTAATTGATGTTGCCACACCGGAATTCATTAATTCATTTTTGATCAAAGAATAATTTTTATCCATATCTCCCTGGAGAAAAACATACACCAAATTTTTTTGATCATAACCGGTTTGCCTGCTTTCTGCATATTTTACTTGTTCGTGAACAACGATGGTGCAAATTATAAGCGCAATTCCAATTGTGAACTGCAGTACTACCAATACTTTTCTGGGAGTGAAAAACGAATCTGCTTTTTTGAAGGTTCCTTTTAAAACAGATATCGGTTTGAAAGCTGCTAAAAAGAAGGCGGGGTAACTTCCTGCAAGAACCCCTGTTATTAAAATAAAAGTGATGCCTGCGATCCAGAAATATGGGTTTTCATAATTAATGAACAATTGCTTTTGCACCAGCTGATTAAACGCAGGTAAACAAAGCTGCACAGTGATTATTGCAAGCGCTCCGGCAATGAAAGACAGGAGAATTGATTCGGCAATAAACTGAAACACCAAAGATCTTTTTCGGGCGCCCACCACTTTGCGAACACCGACTTCCTTTGCCCTCTTTTCACTTTTTGCAGTGGAAAGGTTCATAAAGTTGATACATGCGATCAGTAAAATAAATATGGCTATTAGCAGGAATATTCTTACCCGTTCAATGCGACCGCCGATAACTACGCCATTTTCAAAATGAGAATATAAGTGAAGCTTACTAAAAGGATAAAGGAATTGCGTTGTTTTGGCTCTGCCACCGGAATGTTGTACAATAACATTTTTTATTTTGCTGTTTGCTGCACTTAAAGAGGCGTGAGGTTTTAGCATTACATAAGTACGTATTGAAACATCAGTCCAGTCGCTGTCAATATATCCTTTCATGCTTTTATGCTCATACGACATGAGGTAGTCAAACTTAAATTGCGTATTGTTGGGAAGGTCTTTTAAAATGCCGGTTACTTTATAGTTCTCATCGTTCTCGACTTTGATAACTTTCCCAATGGCGTCTTCATTTCCAAAGATTTTTTTTGCGAGTTGTTGTGTGAGCACAACAGAATAGGGATCCTTTAAAGCACTGTTCACATTTCCTTTTATCAATGGAAAACTAAACATGCTTAGAAAGGAAGGATCCACCAAATTACCATTCGCTTTTAAACTTTTATCACCAACTGTAAAAAGATAATTTTCGCCCCCGCTGATACGCGACACCTGGTCTATTTCAGGAATATCATTCTTTAAAATCGGCGCCATAATTTCCGGCGTAGCAGTCCCGGTGTTTATTTTACCATCCGCGACATCATTACCAAACACTTCATATAAACGATTTAGGTTTGCATGAAAACGATCATAGCTCATTTCATTTTGTACCCATAGTAAAATAAGAATTGCACTTGCCATTCCAATAGTAAGGCCGGCAATATTTATGACTGAAAAAGCTTTGTTACGAAACATGTTTCTAAAAGCTACTTTGAAAAAATTTCTGATCATAAAAGATGATTTTTTGATGTATACTATAAAACTTACCATTCACATTCACTTTTTTTAGGTCTGGTAAAGCAACAAATACTTCAAATTCTTATTTTCCTTTTAGCAATTAATCACTCACTTCTCAAACTCTTGACAGGATTTGCAATTGCTGCTTTTATAATGACTGTTACTTTATAGTAAACCAACAAATAATTAATATTCCTGTTTTTCTTAATTAGCATATTGGCTAATCAGCACATTAGCTAATTAAGTTCACTCCGTTCTCAAACTCTTCACCGGGTTAGCCATCGCAGCTTTTATTGCCTGCAAGCTGACTGTTATCAATGCAATTAAAATCGCACTAATTCCTGCTATTAAAAATATCCACCAGCTGATATGTATTCTGAACGCGAAATCCGCAAGCCATTTATTCATTGCAAGCCACGCAAAAGGAACCGCGATAATAATTGAAATAAAAATTAATTTTAAAAAATCCGAACTCATCAGTTTTATAATGTTGGCAACTGTTGCGCCGAGTACTTTTCTTACACCTATTTCTTTGGTTCTTACCTGCGCAGTATAAGTTGTCAAACCAAATAAGCCAAGGCAGGAAATAAAAATAGCGATGCCAGCAAACAAATTGAAAAGTGTGCCTGTTCGCTGATCAGACAAATACATATTCTCAAATTGCTTGTCCACAAAAGTGTAGTTGAACGGAATATCTCCTGCATATTTTTTGTATTGTGTTTGAGCAGCGGCAATTGTATGTTGCGCGTCTTTGTCTGTAGTACGGATGTACAAAAAATTTTTACCTCCCCATGTGGAACGGGAAGAAAAAATCAATGGGGAGATTTCTTCTTTTAATGATTTGAAATTAAAATCTTTCAAAACCCCTGTAATCGTTCCTTTATTCCCGTGAAAACTTATTTGCTTGCCTACATAAGGTGGTTTTAAATTCATTTGATGAACGGCTTTCTCATTCAGAATATAATGCGCGCTGTCTGAGGGGTCGCCTGTAAAATTCCCTCCTTCCACAAACTGCAATTTCATTGTAGGAACGAAATCTTTATCAATTCTTGCCTCAGCGATAATCATGCTGTAATTATGCGGTTTTCCGGTCCAATCAATATCACTGGTCGAACGCTCAATGTTTGAAATACTATAAATATCACTTGATGCAACATTTAAAACTCCGTGCTGGTTGCGTAATTCACTTTTAACTGCATCTATATGATCTGTTGCTTTCTGCGTAAGCGGAATAGAAAAGACAAAACTTTTGTCATATCCAACATTTTTATCCCTGATAAATTGCATTTGCTTGCTTATAACGAGTGTACTTACAATTAAAATAACTGAAACGGCAAACTGGAAAACTACCAGTACCTTCCTGAATAAAACACTTCCCATTGCCGTACTGATCTTTCCCTTTAAAGATTGTATGGGGTTGAATGAAGACAATAAAAGAGCCGGGTAAATACTGGAAGCTATCAGCGTGCCTCCAATGGAAACAAGGATCACTTTCCATACGGCAGGATTCATTAAAGAAAAGTTGAGTATTTTGCCTGAAACGTTATTGTACAAAGGCATCAGCAAAAAAATCAGGCCTATTGAAATGGCTGTCGCTATACAGAATAATAAAAATGTTTCTGTTACAAATTGGAAGAAAAGTTGCGTTTTATTTGCTCCCACAATTTTGCGGATGCTTACTTCTTTTGCACGGATTAGCGAACGGGCAGTAGAAAGATTTACATAATTAATTCCTGCGATAAGCAATAATAAAATGGCTATCAACATAAATATATTCACCATTCGTAATGCCGCATTATTCCCGTCAGCAGTTACCAAGTGAATGGCTGCAATATTCTGTAACTGAAAGTAGGCATCACTATCGCGGTTTACTTTTTTATAAGCGGAAGAAAATGCTTTCCCTGTTTTCCGGGGGGTAGCGTCCGGTTGCAATTCTACATAAGCTTCAAAGGTGAAATTCCCAAGGTCTGCATCAATCGTCTTCCACTCGCCATTTCCTCCATTTAGGGTAAATTGTTTTGCATAATAACTCATCGGAAAAATTGCATCATATTGCAGGGAAGAGTTTTGAGGAAAATCTTTTAAAACTCCGGTCACCATAAAGTTATCATTATTATAAACGACTGATTTTCCTATTGGGTCCTCGGTTCCGAAAAGTTTTGCAGCAGTTTTTTGCGTAAGAATCATAGAGTGATTGTTTAGCAAAAAATCGTCTTTACTCCCTTTTACTAAAGGATAACTAAAAATGGAAAAGAAACTGCTGTCCACTGCTGCTATAGTATTTCCATCAAATATCTTAGTGTGGTTGGTGTTGGAAAGTAACTGATCATAATCGGCTACAATCCTTACAATAGATTTTACCGTTGGAATCGATTTTGCAAAAACAGAAAGTGGTCCGGGTACTTGCGTCCACGTTATTTCATTGCCGTTGTCAGTAAAATGTGTGCTTAACTGGTAAATGTTTTGATAATCTTTATTAAACTTGTTATAGCTTTTTTCATTTTGCACCCAAAGCAATAGCATTATACTTGTTGCCAGTGCGATGGCAAGGCCGCTGATATTGATCAGGCTGTAAAATTTGTTGCCGTTTAAATTTCTCCATCCGGTTTTTAAATAATTTTTAAACATGAAAGTTAATTTAGGATGTATGATTTGTTGATTTTCCGATTTAATTCATCATTGATTCTTTTCATGAACGTTTAGATAGTAAACAAACAATTATTACGTTTTTTTATCTTCAAATTTTCAAATTATTCCGTTCTCAAACTCTTCACCGGGTTTGCCATCGCTGCTTTTATTGCCTGAAAGCTGATGGTGATAATCGTTATTAGAATCGCTGCAACACCTGCTAATATGAAAACCAATGGATTTATTGTGATTCTATAATCATACTGCTGTAACCAGGCGTATAGATAATAATATGCTGCCAGTGACGCAATAATGCAACTGATTACAACAAGCACAATAAACTCTTTTGATAACAATATCCAAACATGAGGAACACTTGCTCCAAGAACTTTGCGGATACCAATCTCTTTCGTGCGTTGTTCTGCCATGTAGGCTGCCAGGCCAAATAATCCAAGGCAGGAAATAAATATTGCCAGTGCGGCAAATATTCCGGCAAGCCTGCCAATTAATATTTCAAAATCAAACTTGGCAGCATAGCTTTCATCTGTAAAATGATATTCATATGGATAAGCAGGATTGTATTTGTTAAATATTTCACTAAGCCTTGCAATTGCTGTGTGAGTATTTACAGTTGGTGCCAAACGATATGTTATAACATTAGCCCACTCAGGATTATAAGCGAAAATAGTTGGCTGCGCATCTGAAAAGGGCGAAGTCATTACCGCATCTTTTACAATTCCCACAACCTTTACACGTTGCGGCACATCATGCCATGTTATGGTCTGGTTGAGTGGTTGCTTATAACGCATTCTTTTTACAGCTGCTTCATTTAATAAAACACTGAGAGAATCTGCACCTGGTAAACCCCTAAAATTTCTACCACTGATAATTTGCATACCCATCGTTTTAAAATAATCAGCATCCGAGACAGCAACAGTTGAAAGATTCAATGCTTCGCCAGGTAACTTGCCTCCCCAATTATCTATTCTTTGATTTCCCCAAATATCTGTAACAGGGCTTGATGATTTTGTAACAGTTGTAACCATTCCACTCTGCAGCATGTCATTCTTTAGAGCTTCGTAATTCTGCTGAAGGCTGCCGCTTATATCCGTGTTTACTAACAGGTTTTCGTTATACCCTGCGGGTCTTTTTTTTGCATATTCAATTTGCTGGTAAATGATTATAGTGCTTATCATTAAAGCAATGGAACAACTAAATTGCAGAATAACTAAAATCTTTCTGGACAAGGAGGATGCTTTACCCGCTTTAAATGTTCCTTTTAAAACTTTTACAGGATTCAATGATGATAAATAAAATGCCGGGCGGCTGCCTGCAAGCAATCCGGTAATGAATACATACGCGGTTATAATGACCCAAAAGAAAACATTATGGTAAGGAATAATAATGTCTGATTGGGTTAGCGAATTAAAAGCAGGTAGCAGAAGCTCAACAAATAATAATGCAAGTAAAAAAGCGATCAATGCAGTAAGGATTGCTTCAATTAAGAATTGATAAATTAAGCTGCTGCGAAGGGAACCTACTGATTTTCTGATCCCTACTTCTCTTGCTCTTTTTTCTGAGCGCGCTGTAGAAAGGTTCATGAAGTTGATGCAGGCAATTATCAAAACAAGCAAACCAATAATAGCAAACATTTTTACATAATCAATAAACCCTGCCGCAACACCATTCTTATAATCAGAATACAAATGCCAGTCTTTAAGTGGCTGCATAATCACTTCTGCTTTATTTACCTTGTAATCTTCAGGGTTATATTTTTTCTCCAGCTCACGTAAAACAGGCTCAACCTGATCATAAGAAACATTGGGTTCTAATGCCACAAATGTTTCAAAAGAATTA